>OGMT01000025.1_pt1 | contig 129386 bp, 152 predicted proteins | sample 1573271 | NCBI WGS metagenome assembly OGMT01 (sample SAMEA2582000, study PRJEB24529) | metagenome | biome: Human gut stool | place: China | collected 2011 | reverse complement strand
ATTTAGAAGATTTTAGTGGTGGTTACATATATCTTACTTATACTAGCGGAAGTATGGATTATATGCCTATAGAAAATTAATAGAGAAGTCTATAAGACTTCTCTATTTTTTTTATGCAAATTTTCCTTTCTTATATTTTAAAACATCTAAAATCTTATCGCATATGATAAAATCCCTTATCTCTTTTTTATTTTTTACATTATATGCCAAATTTTAAGATTTCAATAAATTTTAATTAAAATTTAGGACATTTTAATAAATTCATCTTTAGCAAAAATTTATATACTAATGACAACGAAGGATATAAATAAATTTTTAAAAGAAAGGAGCAAGAAAGTATGAATTATTATCCAAATTATAATCCCAACTATTATAATCCAAGTTATTCTTATAATATACCTTATAATCAAAATATGCAACCACAGCAAACTCAAACACAAACATTAAATGGTAAAATTGTCGATAGTAAGGATATTGTAAAGGTTACTGATGTACCTATAGGAAGTTATGGGATTTTTCCAAAAGCAGATTTAAGTGAAATCTATATCAAATCTTGGAATAATAATGGGACTACAAATATCATAACTTTTAAGCCAGATACTAGCCAACCTATGGCAGAGCAAAATCCTATTGACGTTATTCTTGAGCGTATAAATCAGCTAGAAAGTAAAATAGATAATGTTATTAAAATTCCAGAAACAACACCCCAAGAAGTAACACCAGTAGTTGAACAACCTAAAAAGGAGGTAAGTGCAAATGCCTACTAATATGATGCAAATTATTTCTTTAATGAAAAATGGCGGGAATCCTCAGCAAATGGTATTAAATATGTTGGAACAACAAACAGAAAATAATCCATTCGCCGCAAATTTATTACAGCTTGCAAAAGGAAATAAAAGTGGCGAAATTGAACAGATTGCTCGCAATTTAGCAAAAGAAAAAGGAATAGATTTTGATACTGAATTTAACAATTTCAAGAAAACTCTTGGATTGTAAATAATAAATAATTTTATAAGGAGGAAACAGAAATGTTTAATAATGGAACAACAGGATACAGCTTATCAGATATTGCAGCTGCAACTGGAGACAGAAATGATGATAACTTTGGCGGAAATGGTGCTTGGTGGATTATCATTTTATTCTTATTCGCATTTTGCGGATGGGGTGGAAATGGCTTCGGATATGGCCGCAATGGTGCAGGTGCTGTAGAAGGTGCTATTACTAGAGCTGATTTATGTCAGGATATGAACTTTGGTCAGCTTGAAAATGGAGTAAGAGGTATTCAGAGTGGCTTATGTGATGGATTTTATGCAATGAACACAGGAATGTTAAATGGATTTGCAGGGGTTCAAAACACATTAACAACAGGATTTTCAGGAGTAGATAATGCTATTTGCTCTCTTGGTTATCAAACACAAGCTGGAATAAATAGTGTTAATGTAGGGGCAATGCAGAATACAAATGCTATTCAGCAGGATATTAATGCTAACACTGTTGCAAATATGCAAAACACTAACGCACTTCAATCTCAATTAGCAGATTGCTGCTGTGAAAATAGAGCAGCTATTGCTCAGGTTAGATACGATATGGCAACTGACACATGTGCTATTAACACTAATGCTTCTAATAATACAAGAGATATTATTGATTCTCAAAATTCAAACACAAGAGCAATTTTAGAAGCAATACAGCAAAATAAGGTAGATGCAATGCAGGATAAAATTACTGAACTTACAGCTCAATTAACTTCAGCTAATCTTGCAGCTAGCCAGGCAGCACAAAATGCTTACTTAGTAAATGAGTTAAGACCATCACCAGTCCCAGCATATATTACAGCTAATCCATACTGCAACTGTGGTAATTGCTGCGGAACATTAGCTTAATAAAAATAACTAGAAACTATATTGGAGGATATAAAAATGGCAGAATATACAGCAAATACAGCTCAAACTGTAAACGCAAATAATAATGTCTTATTAACATCAACGCCAGTAAAAGGAAGTAACTCCATAATCCATAGGGAAGGTAGTGGATTAGTTACTTTGCGTGGCATTACTCAACAGTGCCGCGCAAGGTTTAAAGTTACTTTTGGTGGAAACATTGCGGTTCCGACAGGAGGAACAGCAGAAGCAATTTCATTAGCTATTGCTATAAATGGAGAGCCAATTGCTACTACTACAATGATTGAAACTCCTGCAGCGGTAAATCAATATAGCAATGTTGCAAGTAGTGTTTATATTGATGTACCTAAATGCTGTTGTGCCCAGATAAGTGTAGAAAACACAAGCACTCAAGCAATTTTAGTACAAAATGCAAATCTAATTGTGGATAGGGTTGCTTAAGGAGGTACAAGGAAATGGAAAGATTAAAAAGAATAAAAGAGAATTTAGTTAATTGCGTTGAAAGTCAAATTAATGGCAATATGCAAGAAGTAAATACAAAAGAATTAGGTGAAGCAATAGATATGATTAAAGATATGTCTGAAGCTATTTACTATTGCAATGTTTCAAAAGCAATGGAAGAAAGAGAAGAAGAAGAAAAATACAGTAGAAAATATTATACACCTTATGTGCATTATCCAGATTATACTAGATATAGAGATATGGATAGAGATTATGGAAAAATGTATTATCACGATGGTAATATGACACATAATGATGGTAGATATACAACTCCATCAACTTCTTATCCTACAGAAATGAGAGATGTAAGAGAAGGTAAAAGTCCAGTAATGAGAAAATATTATATGGAATCAAAAGAAATGCATCATGGAAAAGAAAAACAAATAGAAGAACTAGAGAAATACTTAAAAGAATTAAGTGAAGATATTACTGAAATGATAAGCGGTGCAACTGCTGAAGAAAAAACAATATTAAAACAAAAGTTAGCTCAACTAACTAATAAAATAGCCTAATGTTTAATATAAATGGTATAGAATGGCAATTGAAATTTGTGCCTTCTGATTATGAAGCATTAATACGGAGCAATAAAACAAAAACAGTCGGAGTTTGCGATAATAATACACATACTATTTATATAGATAATGATATTAATGGTTTTCTTTTAAAGAGAGTAATATGCCATGAACTTACTCATGCAGCGATGTTTTCTTATGGTATTGATTTATCAATAGAACAAGAAGAATTATTTGCCGATTTAATCGCTACATATGGAGAAGAAATCATAGATATTACTAATGCCCTTTTTAAAAGTTTAAAAGAGAGATAGATAAGTTCTATCTCTCTTTTTTTTTATTCCCAATTAAATTTATCAATCATTGCAGAAGCATATCCAATACCAATAGCATCTGCTATATCATCATTAACTGTGATATTATATTTATTTTTTACAAACTCAATATCTTTTGATTTTAAAGAGGTGCGGCGGATGCCACTACCAGTTTTTATTCCACATATTTTTCTCCATTGACTTGGATATAAATATTCTATATCAAGCTTTCCGCATTTTTCATGTGCAAAGATTGCTACTGCTCCCTGCAGCCACATTAATGCTCTATGTGTTTTTATATTTTGTACACCCGTTTCAGGTCTTACTTCTTCTACTACAATTTTATCTACTTTATATTTTTCTAATACGTCATCTAAACCGTATATAATTTTTTGTATTCTTTTGATTAAATCATTTGAAGATGCAGTAATGCACCCATAATCTACTAATTCTTCATCATCGAAGACAGCCCATCCGCTTGATTTAGTAGATAAATCTAATGCTAGTCTTTTCATCTAAAATCCTCCTATCTATACCTAGATTATAACATAAAATTTTTTAGATGTCAAGCCTTTTAAACAAAAAAATAAGAGCAATTTAATTGCTCTTATTTATATTACTGATTAGCAAATTCACCAATATTTAATAATTCTTTTTTATCAATCCAATGAAAGCCTCCTGCTGTTTTTTGTTTTCCTCTAACTACTCTTCGGATAGAAGGCGCACTAATATTTAACTCTTTAGAGGCCTCTGTTGCACTATTAAAAATTTTATTTAATTCTACACATTGAACAGGGATAGAAACACCTTTTAATATTTCAGATTTATTTTTTAATGCTTTTATTTTATCTTCATTATAATCTTTTAAGTATATCCAATGTAAAGGTTGACCATTTTTAATACCTGTATAGTTTAATTTACCTTTACAAACCTTTTGAATTGCACTATTATCTATTTTAGTTTGTCTTTCTGCTTCTAAAGCACTTTCAAAACTTTGCTCTAATTCAATGCAATACACGGGAGTATTTATTAATTCTTTAAAAGTTCCATCTTCCCACATTTGATAATTTAATTCTCTTCGTAGTTCTTTTTGTTCATCATTTAAAGTATTAGAATTGCCTCCTTCGGTAACATTATAACCAAAATTTTTATTTGTAGTTTGATATTTTTTAATAAAAATTTGTTCATAATGATTAGCTTGCTCTTGAGTTAAATTATCTAAAATTAAAATATGTTCAAAATTATCCCAACCATATTTTTGAATTGCGTTATAAAAAGCCTGTCCTTTATATCTCTGTCCTTTTGCACCCCAACGTTTTTTCAAAGACTGTTTAGTTTGTCCAATGTACTTTTTCCTATTAATTTTATTTATATGAGCATATATTTTATAATCATTCATAATATATTCTTATTTTATTGGCCAGTACTTCCAAATCCTGAAGTAGAACGCTCAGTTTCATTCAAGTCTTCTACTTCTTCAAAATTAATAGGATAGAAAGGTAAGAGAATTAATTGGGCAATTCTATCACCAGGATTAATTGTTTTTACTTCATCACTATCATTATGAAGAGGTACAATATATTCTCCTCGATAATCTGAATCACAAACACCAACACAATTTGCAGGACGTAAACTTTGCTTAGTTGCTAATCCACTTCTTGCAAAAATAGCTCCAAATGTATCATTAGGTAAAACCATTGCTAAGCCTGTTCCTATTTTAACTGTCTCATGTGGCTGAATAGTAATACCTTCATCTATTGCTGCATATAAATCATATCCTGCTGCTTGTTCACTTCCTCTTGTTGGAATTATAGCAGAATCTTTAAGTTTTTTAATCTGAACTGCTCCTGCACATGGTCTCATTTCATATTGTAAATTTCCTACTGGAATAATCATTATTCTTCTTCCTCCTCAATTATTTCATCCATATTATTAAAAGCACTTTTCTGTTCATAATTCACATTAATTACATCTACTGGTTCTGCTTCATCATTGAACAGTTTAGTAACTTCAAATCTTATCCATTCATCAATTACTTCGCCCTTACTCTTTTTTTCTTTTTTAGTACTACTATATTTAGCCACTGTAAAACGATGGTCTGATTTTAATTCTTTTAAAAATTCTTCTACTTCTTTTTCACTTGATAGTCTATATGTTTCTACAACTTTTGTTAAATATCTCATTTTTATATCTCCTTAAATAATATTGATTGTAAGAGTCTCTTTACTATATTTTTTAATATCTTCTTCTTTTATTTTAGAAGAAATTCCTTTTGAAAACTGTTTTGGGCCTGTTAAATCTAATTGATGAACATCATATTGCTGAGAAAGACCTAAAACCGTAGTTGGAATTTCATTAAGTTCTACTCCAACTGCATCTATTTTATTTCCATTTTCATATACATAGAATTTTTGGACCAGGTCAAAAGGTCTTAATACACCTATAATTTTTTTCATCTTTATTACTCCTCTATAATAGCAGCATCATAACTAAAGAAATGATAACAATAAACTTCATTAGAAGAATCTTTAAGCCAGATTTCCAAAGCATCTGCAATATCTGATTCGTCTATTCCTATTACGCTACCTCTATTTAATAAACATTCTTTTAAGTCTTGAACTGCATTTTTTGCTTTTATTTTTTTATCGCCTATAGAACAAAGATTAAATAAAGTATAATTATGAATATCATTATTTAATAACATAAAATATTGATTATGATTTTTAATATACTCATAAGCAACTTTTAATTCTTCATCTAATTCTTTATCTGTTAAGGCTTTTTCCTGTGCGACTGCTTGTTTATTCATATCATATAAAGTTCCCATTGAAACTTCATTTTTATGCTCTTGATATTTCTTCTCAAATACATCAGGTTTGCAAGGATAAAACTCACCTCTTAAACCTTTTATAATATAATCATTTTCTGTTGCTTGCATTTCTCCTTCAAGAGTGTGTATCCAACAATAAGCCACATCATCTTTTACAGAAAAATCATAACAAATATCATCTCCACAAAATGATTGTAATTCTTCTTTGTTGTCTTTTGTAAATTGAATTGCTTCAATTTGACAAGGTTTTGTATCATATATCTTTGACATATTTATAAGACTCCTTTTTCTCTGTTGATACAATTATATCAAAATTTTTTCTTTTTGTCAATTTATGAATCCAATAATACATTGATTTTTGCTTCCCCTTAATTCAAGAGTTAAATCTCTTTCCGATTGAATGAAAGGTCCATCTATTAAATAATTAATTTTAGAAAAAATTTTTTTATCATAATCAAAAGTAACATCATTTAAAAGCTGGTCTAAAACATACCCAGTCCATATATAAATTTTTATATTAGGATATTGTTTTCTTACTTTTGATAATAAATCAGCAATATATTCTCTATTTTCCGGACATAGTGGCTCCCCGCCTAGTATAGAAAAATTTCTTTTTACTCCATTTTTATCTATTGCTTTTAAAACTTTATTAGTAAGCTTATTAGGTTCTATTTCTTGTCCGCCATCAAAATCCCAAGTTTCAGGATTATGACATCCAGGACATCTATGCGGGCAGCCTTGCATCCATAAACTTACACAAACGCCTTTCCCATCTACTATATCATTTTCTTTTAAATCTGCATATCTCATATTAATTTTCTCCTTTTATATCTTAATATGATTTTTACATTCTGGACATTTAACATAATAAGAATCTATATAACAATTTATATCAGCAAATTGTATGGTTTTTTTAACAAATTCTTTATGTTTATCTTTTTCAGAGTATCCAAAAGTGCATTTGCACTTTGGACACTTTTTTATTTTATATGCTTTCCCATGCTCTATAATTTCCATATCATTCTCCTAATCTAAGTGAACTACTCGCTCATTAATTTCCTGCGTCTTACCTCGATTAAAAAAGTTTGAACCGATATATCCGCATACCCTTCTAGTAACATGTAATTTACTATGGTCTGTACATCCGCAATTAGGGCAATACCAATCTAAAGTGTCTGGATTTATAAGTATTTCGCCTTCATATCCACAATTTTCACATAAGTCAGATTTAGTATTTATTTCAGCATATTGAATATTTTCATAAATAAATTGAATTAATTGAATTACTGCGGGGATATTATCATTCATATTAGGTACTTCTACATAAGAGATACATCCACCACTTGATAATTTTTGAAATTGACTTTCAAATTTTAATTTACTAAAAGCATCAATAGGTTCTGTAACATGAACATGATAACTATTTGTTAAATACAATTTATCTGTTACGTGAGGAATAACTCCAAATCTATTCTTTGTAGTACGAGCAAATCTATAAGTAAGTGATTCTGCGGGAGTTCCATATAAACCAAAACCATATCCAGTTTCTTTTTTCCATTTATCGCAAGTATCTTTTAACTTTTTCATTATTTCTAAAGCTAATTCCTGACCTGCTTCTGAAGTATGGCTTTCTTCAATCAATGAATAAACGCACTCATATAAACCATGGTATCCTAAACTAACTGTAGCATATCCATTTTCTAATAAAGAATCTATCTTACTACCTTTTGGCAATCTAGCGAAAGCACCATGTTCCCAAAGTATAGGAGCTGTTTCTGTTGTAGTTCCTTTTAATTTATTTATTCTTAACATTAAGGCTTCATAACATAAATTTAATCTTTCATCAAGAATATCCCAAAATAAATCTAAATCTCCATTTGCGGATAACCCTGCATCAACTAAATTTAATGAAACTACACCCATATTAAATCTTCCATAGGCTTTATTCTTACCATTTTCATCATACCATGGAGAAAGAAAACTTCTACATCCCATACAAGGAAAAACCTCGCCAATGTTTTCTTTCATTGCTTTTACAGAAATATAATCTGGAACTAATCTTTTAGCTGAACACTTTGCTGCAAGTTCTGTTAAATAAAAATATTTACTTCCTTCATATGCATTATTATCATCAAGGAAATATAATAATTTAGGGAAAGCAGGACTAATATAATGTCCTTCTTTATCTTTCACTCCTGTTATTCTTTGTTTTAATATTTCTTCAATAATCATTGCATTTTCTTTTTCATACTCAGGGTCTTCATTTATCCACATAGCAATAGATAAAAACGGGGATTGTCCATTTGTAGTCATTAAAGTATTTAATTGATATTGAATAGTTTGAACCCCATCTGCTATTTCTTTTCTCAATCTTTTTCTTGCAATTTTTTCTACATTTTCTCTAAAAATTTCATTATCAATATTTCCAAAAGAGCAGTCATATAATTCAGATGCTACTTCTTTTATATAATTATCATAACTTTTACGAACATATGGTGCTAAATGAGAAGTAGAAAAAGTTTGACCGCCATATTGACAGCTTGCAACTTGAGCTACTATTTGAGTAGTAATAGTTGCCGCAGTTCTAAAACTATGAGGTGTTTCTATTAAAGTTTCATTAATAACAGTACCATTATCTAACATATCTTTTAAATTAATTAAACAGCAATTATTAATAGACTGTATAAAATAATCTAAATCGTGGATATGTATTAATCCTTCATCATGGGCATGTATTAAATGAGCGGGTATCATTTTTCTTCGTGCTATTGATTTAGAAATTTCTCCAGCAATTAAATCTCTTTGAGTTGGAGCTAATGAAGGAGCTTTATTAGAGTTTTCCATCTGTAATTCTTCATTGTTACCGCCAATTAAAGATAAGATAGATTCATCACTATCCATAGTTTGCTTTTGATATTTTCTTAATACTTTAAAATCTTCATAAGATTTTGCAGTTAAACTTTGACCATAATGAATAAGCCTATCAAATATATATTTGTCAACTTGCTCTCTTGTTACTACATTTTGGTCGCCGCCTTCTTTTAAAAAGTATTTTTCTGTATCAATAGAAATTAATCTTGCAATGTCAGGTAAATAAATTCCACCATCTTTCATTGCTGATACTATTGCTTTTTTAATTTTATTTTTATCAAAAATAACAATAGTTCCATTTTCTTTTACAAAAAACATTCTGTTTCCTCCTATTTTTTAATTTTGGATTAACCAGGGAAGGCTAGGAAAAAGCCTCCCAATAGGTTATCATATAATATCTAATTTATTCAATATTAATTAATCATTATTGCCCTGCAGAAAATCATATGGAACTAATTTTAAAAGATTAGAAAAGTGTGATACTTCGAATCTATTATCAAATTCTTCATAGAAAAATGTATCTTTATACATTTTAAAATCTTCTTTATCTGTTATAAAACGTCTACAAATTTCATAGCAGTCTGGATTATTTTCTCTTGCTAAAGCTCTTTGTAATCTTTTTTTATCATCGCAATAGATGTAAATAGGAACTACTTCTAATCGTTTATCTTTAAGAATATTACAAACGCCTGCAATGTCAAACACACCTACATTAATCTTATCAGGATGTAATGTAGACAACATAGTTCCATAATACCAATTATTAAAAACCGTATATTCTAACATTTCATTATTTTCTATATTTTCTAGCATTTCTACTAAAGTAACAAAATTATAATCCTTCCCATCTATTTCATTTTCTCTTTTTGGGCGGGTGGTGCAAGATACAATTCTATGAAAAGAAGGATTTTCTTCTAAGAGCCCATTCAACACTGTATCTTTACCAGCTCCGCTTTCTCCAAACAGAGCTAGTATTTTTATTTTTTTAGAATCCATATTAATTTTCCTCCGCATTATATCTATCATGTATTAGGTTAATATCCCCATTAACTACTTCTGTAATTTTATACAGCTGATGTGTAGGAGTATTTTTATAAGATTTTGTAACAAACATATCATCTCTTCTAAAACCAGTACACATTACTTTTGTACCTCTTGTGAACCAACCTTTTTCTTTGATTTTTTTAGTTCCATCTTCTTGTTTTTCAGAAATTTGTTTATTAAACATAGCATAATATTCCTTTGTAAATTTAACATTTACTACTCCATCTGTTGTTAATAAAGAAATAGAAGATTTAGTATCATTTTTACTAATAACAGTACCTATAATTTTATAAGTTTTATAAATAGGAATTTGTCTACCATTTCTTTTAAAGAAATAATCTACTTCAGGATTTGTGGGTAAATTAAAGAAATTAACAATTCCGTACTTATTTACATTAACTTCTTGTAATTCATGTTCGTGATAATAGAAACATAAACTTTCCATTTCCCAACTAGAAATATTTCCAGAAGCATATTTTTCCCATTGCTCTTTAAAGAGTAATTCATTAAATTTCTTTAACATTGACTCTTGATTATCTTTTAAATAATTCCTTGCTTTATCCATACATTCTTTATAAATTTTATCCCATGTTTTTTGAATAATACAAGTACAGCCATTAATAACTTCTAATTGTTCTATGTCAAAAAATGTATTATAAAAAGTTTCACAAGGCTCATCAAATACATAATACTGACCAACTTTTTTATAGGTTTTTAAGTATTTATTAAATATAAATACTCTTTTTTCAAAATCTAATTCTTTAGGAATTAAATTTCTTTGAATTAATCCATTAAAATTTTGTAAAGTTAAACGTTTTTTAGGTTCACTTACAATAGATAGATAATATGTCATAATTACAATTCTTGGAGATACTTTTAACTGTTTTCCCCAATCTTCTTCTAATTTATCAAAAGCTCCTGACTTAATTAAAGATACCATTGCTTTTTTATTAAGCGGACATCTCTGCATAAAATCTTTAATTCCTACATAAGGTCTTCCCGCTTTAATTAAATCAATAGTTGCTTTATTAATACCACTTAATGCTTTCATACCAAATAAAATTTCATTTGTTTCAATATTAGGTTTGAAACTATAATCAGATTTATTTATATCAATTAAAGATACTTTAATTCCTCTTCCTATTGTATCACCTAATGCTTTTGCTATCTTGCCATAATCAGCATTTTTTTCTTTTCTCTCTGTATCATCATCTTCATCAAGAGAACCACTATTTACAATTAAGCAAGCGGTGTTCCAATAAATTGGATTCCAATTAGTTGCAATATATATTGATTGAACACCGATAAAAGAATAGGCTAATGCATGAATTACTGAAAATGAATACCCCATCTGAGGTCCAACACCATATTTCCATACATATTCACCTAAAGTTTTTCTTTTTGCTTTTTCTAAAATATCTTTCTTTAATTGCGGTATTTTAGACATTTGCTTTTTACCTACAATTTTACGGGCGGCGTTTGCTTCTTCTAAATTAAATCCGCATATATTTTCATCCATTAACATTTGCATTAATTGTTCTTGTGATGGTGGAACTCCATATGATTTTAAGAAATATGGTTCTAAAGTTTTCTGTTCTTCTTTTGTTAAACCAAAATCATCCATTTCTTTATACCATAAAGATATATCATTTTTATATCTGATATATTTTTCCATAGGCGTTTCCGCACCTTTTTCAGATGTCATCAATCTCATTAAACCATTAGCATCAGCCATTTCTAATATATTATGCGGTCTAATCTTTTTTGCCGCTTGACTTCCTACATCACTATCGAACTGGAAAATGTTTAATACACTATTATTACTTAATGCATCCCATATTCTTTTATCATCTAAAGGAAGTTTTGTTGGATGAAAATACTTATCATAGACTTCTCTTAATGATAAATCTTTTTCAATTTCTCCATCCTCTTGTAAAAGCTGGATAGCTTTAAGAAGTTTATCCTGAACTTCTGTCAATAAAAAGTCGTATTTTGTCATTCCTGCAGCTTCACACATATGTAAATCATATTGAGTAATAATATCGCCATTAGGAGCTTTCATAAAGCAACCAAATTCATATGGGTCTTCATCAAACATAATAACACCAGATGCATGACTTCCACGTCTACTAATCAATCCTTCAATTCCGAACATAATATCAAGTAAACCCGGATAACTTTGAACTTCATTAACAAAAGTTTTTACAGGTTTTCTATCTTTTTCAGGATTGCCATAAACTACATCATTTAAGCTCCATACAAAGCCTCTTTCTTGAGGTATTAAAGAAGATAAATATGCAGAAGTATCCGGGTCTATTCCATCAGGATATTCTTCACTTCTATATCCTCTACAAGCTGTTCCTATTGTAGCTTTTGTACTTTCTGTTCCAAAAGTTGCAATTAAAGTACAACCTAAATTTTCTTTAGATAAATCATCAATATCTGAATTAAAATTCTTTCCACGTTCTTTCTTAATTTCATTGATAATAGTAGGTCTTTTACTTGGACATAGGTCTAAATCAATATCGCCAAGTTCTAAACGTTTTTTATTCAGGTATCTCCAGAAAGGTAAATCCCATTCCAATGGATCAAGCTGCGTAATACCTAATAGAAAATGGTTTAATCCTGAACAACTTGAGCCTCTTCCTGCACCTACTAAACTACCACAATTCCAAAATAAATCAATATAATGCTGCAAAGTTACAGGATATGAAAACATATTAGTTCCTAACTCTTTACCTACAACTCTTTTTATATCAGCTTCTTCTTCTAATCTATCTAAATATTTTTCTTTATACAAATTTTTATCTACTAAAGCATCTAAACATTGATTTACCCAATATCTTTCCATTTTATCATCAGATGTTAGCATACTTTGTAGAATAGGATAATTTTCATTTATGTGCATTTTTCTTGTAATCTGAAATCCAGGTATCCAATCTTTATTTTTTGGATAATCTTTAACTGCTACTTTTGGAATTGTTTGATTATGTCTTAATGAATAATTTTCAATCTTTTCATATATTTCATATGAGTTTGAAACCATTTGTTCATAATCCATACTTGATGGAGCTAAGTTTTTCTGAATTTCTTCTTCTGATTGAAGATAAGCAAATTCATAAAATTCATCAACTTCTCTTTCTCCGCCTTTAGAATTTAAAAATGCTTTATGTACAAATCTATCTTCTTTTGTTAAATAATGAGCATCAGTACCAATTACCATTTTTACATCAAATGCTTTTGCTATTGCTTTTAATCTAATATTTGCTTTTATTTGGTCAGCACTTGTCCCAGGTGCACACTCTACATAAAAATCATTGCCAAATAATTTTTTACAGAATAGCATAAAATTAACTATATGTTGATGTGCGGCAGCCGCTCCTGTGTTATCTCCAATAACTTCACAATTTACTAATTCAACTGTTGCTGAACTTAATTCTCCTCCTAAACAAGCTGTTGTTGCTATTAATGAATTAGGATATTTATTTACAATTTCTTCTAAATCTGAATATAATGTTACAACTCTCTGCATACCTCTGTCAGAATATGCGTTCATCCAAGCTCTTGAAGATAATTCTCTTAATGCTCTATGTCCCATTTTATTTTTTGCAATTAAAATAAAATGATAATATTTTTGTCCACTTTCTCTTGTTTCGCATAAATAAATTTCATTGCCTAAAGCAATTTTAAAGTCAGGATTTTTCTCTTTTATTTTTTCTGAATATATATTTACTTGCATATGAGAACTCAAACATTCATGGTCTGTGATTGCAATCCCAGATAAACCGAGCTCAATCGCTCGGTCTATAAGTTTTTCAGGCTTATTTATGCAGTCAAGTAAACGTAGATTTGAGTACTCAGTATGTGAATGAATTTCCATACGAGCCATATTATTCCGCCTTTCTATTTATATAATGTGGATGTTTATTTAAAAATGACTCTGCTTCTTTAAAAGTCCTAAACTTATAATTCTTCCACAAAGTCATAGTATCTATATTTAATAAACGATATTGATAATCTTCTGTATCTCTTACTATTGTCATATGATAAAGAAAACTCTTTTCTTGTTGAGTTTCTTTATTTTTGTAAATTTGTTTAAAAGTTTTAATACATTCCTTTTTCATTATTTACTCCTTAATTTTTTATTATATAAATATTATATCATATAATTTTGTTTTTGTCAATACAATTTTTGCATTTTATTTGTTTTAAATCAAAATATCCAAATCCAACTTGTTTATAATAAATATTATATCCTTCAAAAATAAATAATCTATTACATTTATTGCATCTTTTTGGAATAAAAGCAAACTTATCATAATATGTTATTGTCATATTTTATTCACTCCTATCTCACTAATACTAATTTATTTGCCGCACGAGTGCAAGCTGTATATAACCAACGAGCATGCTCTTCTTCATCAAAAGGAAAACGTTCTTCTAAAACTAGAACTTTATCCCATTCTGAACCTTGTGCTTTGTGACATGTAACTGCATAAGCATAAGCAAATTCTTTAGGCACTGGATTATTTTCTTTATATTTTTTACTTAACATAAATGAAGTTTTCCAATCTACACAAGGTTTTTCTATTGATAACATTTGTTTATCTATTTCTAAGCTACCAAAATTGATGCCATCATCTGTTATAAAATTAGCATTTAATACATCTATATTTATATTTTTCCCTGGCAATTTAGGTTTAACAGAATAATTATAACAATCTTTTATATAGCCAACAGTGCCATTAACTAAAATATTTTCACCCTTCATATCACTATTTTCCCAATAGTTTCGCAAACAAATAATCTTATCGCCTTCTTCGGGTTTATCACCCTTACCTAATAATTGTCGCATCTGTTGGTTTATATTATTTCTAGTGTTATTAGTTGCTACTAGTATCTGGTCTGCCCACAATAACATTCCCGTATTTAATTCTTCTTTTTTAATTACTTGTACTTCTTTACCTTGCATAAAAGGAATAGGTTCTTTATTTCTAATTTTCATAGTTAATTGAATAATTTCAGATTCCGCAGCTTGACGCATCACTTCATCTAAAAAAATATGCGGATTATCTAATAAATGATTATCTTCTTTTTTGTCTATGGGCGGAAGTTGAAATGGGTCTCCCAAGCAAATAACATAAACATTATATTTAAACAATCTTTCCATCAATTCTTTTGGAGCCATAGAAACTTCATCTACTACTACAATTTTATATTCTAATTCTTCTTTTGGTTTTCTGAAAAAAGTACCATCTCTTTTAGGAAAGAAATCATATAACAATTTATGCAATGTAATTGCATTTTTATTACCTTTTTTTCTCAATACTTCCGCTGCTTTTCCAGTATATGCTGCATAACAGACTTCTGTTTTAGCATCAATATTATAATTAGATAAGGCATCTATAATAAATTTTACTAGAGTTGTCTTACCTGTACCCGCATATCCAGATATAACGGTATATTTTTCGCCCTTTACATATCGGTCAATAGCAATTTTAAGCCCTTTATTTTGTTTATCTGTTAATATCATTTTATATGCCTTTCTTATTCTATTATTCTTTACTTATATTATACTATATTTTTTATATTTTTTCAAGATAAAGAAAAATTGGATTGAAAAAAGTCAAAGCCTATTTTCAATCCAAGAAGCGACCACTCTCGCTCCACTCATTAAAAGAAATATTTTGCTGAATCTATAATTTCATAATCTTCAATCATTATTTGAGCATTAATCCAACCATTATATTCATTTACGTTACAGCGTCCTACAACATTTAATTCAATAAAACCATCTGTCTGAAATTTATTACATTCTTCTTCTGAAACGTTAAATTTCATTAAGCTAACTTTATTAGGTAAAGTTATTTTTAATGTATTTGTTGATTTAGCATATATAGTAACCATATCCTTAGTTATTTTTAAATTCTTAATAGCAACATATGGTTCATCAACATCTTGTCCCCATAAATAATCTAATGCACCTATGGCTAAAATATTTTGAGGATTTACATTATTACCTTCATATATATAATCTACATTATAAACAGGTTCTGGACTTATATTTTTAAAATATTGATTTATATATTCTAAAAATTCAGTAATAGCCTTCCCGCCTTGATAAGTAAACTCTATACTCAAACCAAAAGCATTTTGATGTCCTTGTGCAAACTCTACATTAGGCCCCGCTTCGCATATATCTTTAAAATTAGTGACACCTGATTTTTCATATCCTCTTGCTGAACCTCTATAATACATATGAACAAGACCTTCTTCATCTTCTTCTTCAACTCTTGTTAAGATACAACAAGGTCTTTGATATTTAGCCATAAATTTATTTGCAATTAATCCCGCGATGTTTGTATCAATCTGACCTGGTTGCAATAGAAAAAGAAGAATTTTATTTTCTAACATATTATTTTTTTCAATTAATCCTTCAAGAGTTTCAAGACCTTTATTTTCTTCTCTTGTTTGTCTATTTTTAACATTTATTGCTGTTCTAATTGCTTGTTCAACTAATTTTTCCTGTTCTCCTAATTTATGTCCTCTCTTAGTTGAAGGCACCATTTGAAAGGCTTTATAATTTAACATTGATTCAAATAATAATTTTTTCTCTATCATAGTTCCGCTCCTATTCATAGCATTAACAAAAGGAGCAATATAAAAGGCTGCTCCCATTGGGGTTATTTCCGTACCTAATTTAAAAGCATTTTTTTGAGCCATATAATAAATAAACGGATTTTTTATATTTTTAAATCCTTTATTAATCAAATATTTTGTTTCATATGATTTTAAACTCATCATATCAGCTAAATTACCAAGAGCAACTAAATCTAAATATTTATCAGCATAAGAAGTTTTCATAATGCTATCTATATATCTGCAAAATTGCCATGTTACACCAACTCCTGATAAATCTTTATTAGGATAATTTGATAATTGATTGTTGATAACAATAGCATTTTCACTAATTCTTTCGGCTTCGTGGTGGTCTAAAACAATTACTTGAGTAGCATTTTCTGCAAGTCTTTTATGTTCTACATAATCATTACTGGAACTATCTGGGCATATAACAAGAGAATAATTACATTCCAGTAAAGTTTCTATATGGTCTGCTAACCCATGTTGTTTTCCTTCGTGAAAAGAATAATCTAAGCAATTTTCAACCCAATAAGGAAATAAATCGTGTAAATAATTAATAAGTAATGCAGAAGATGTAAATCCATCACAATCTGAATCTACTATAATTATAACTTTTAAATTGTTTTGAATTGCATGAATTAATGTTGCGGCTGCCGCTTTTAAGTTATTTACACCAAGACTTTCAAAAGAATTTATATCTTCATCAGAAGTGTGTAAATAGTGTTCAATATTTTCTTTTTCTATTCCTCTATTAACTAAAATTTGAACAATAGCTTCCCAATTTTCAGTGGGCGTTGTAATTAATTTAAAATTCATTTATTTAGCTCCTTAAAAATAATGTATTCTTTCTCTATAGTTAGGCAATGTTTCACCTTTCCTAGAAATACGTGTAGCTTTTGGAAAAATCAATGATTCTCTATCTGATATTGGAATAAGATTATCTATAAAACATTCATCCCATCTAATACCTCTTACATTATCATTACATTTTACTGCATTAAGTGTCATTTCATTTTTAAATACTATTCGAGTTTCTGTTCTTTTAACTATTTTTAATTTTCTAATTTTTTCTATATATAAAGCAATAAAATTCATCATATTAATTGATGAAGCTAAAGTAGAACCATATATATAAATTTTTTTATAAGCATATCTTTTTTTAAACTTATAATTTTTTAACCATGTCATATAATTATCCTTTCTTTAAATAATTGTAAAAATATATCTTTTCCTTTATCTATTGGACTATCTTTATAATCTAATAAGTTTTGTTTATCAAACAAATAAGAAATTTGAACATATGAGCCATACTTATCGTGAATATTATATAATTTTTTAACAAGTTTTTCCCATTCTGCATCTCCTTGCTCTTGAAACTGTTTGTCAAAAGCAATGATAATTTCTTTTGCTCCGCAGGATATTAATAATTCTACTTGATAACTCAATAAATTAAATCCGCAAGTAGCAACAGAAATATCATTATCAGCTCCAAAATAAGAAGCATAAAGAAGCGGCGACTTTTCGCCTTCAAAAACAAAAACTTTTTCTAATTTTTTAATATTATCTTTACTATTGTTTAAATTATAAAGATTAAAACCTAATGGATGATTAAACATTACTCCATTCAAAATAGATGGTCTATATTTTCCATATCTTTCATTGTCCTTAATTAATGTTCTTTCTCTAATTCCAACTAGATTATTGTTTATGTCATAATGCGGAATGACAATTCCATTAGATGAAGGGTTAAAAGCGATATTATGTTGTTTCATTACCTCATCTGTTATGCCTTCCTTTTCCCAAGGAATTATTCTTGGTTGAGGAAGATGTTTTAAAAAAGTATTATCATACTTTTTTAATTCTACTCTTTTTTTATTATCATTTTTTATATCTATTTGCTCATATTTTTCAAAAATTTTCCAATCATTAAGTTTTGGTTGTAAATTTGAAAAATTTTCATTTTTTGGTGTTTTATTAAAATATTTAGCTACATAATCAACAGCATCATATAATTCCCACGCTCTAGCGGCAAGTCCTTCCCTTGTTTGAAAGAAAATAACTTCATTATTATGATTTTTAATTTTAGCAACTAATTCAAAAATATCAAAAGAAGTCCCACAATCAGTGTAGCATTTAAACAATTTTGTATTATCATAATAATATAACTTATGAGAACCTTCTCCAAAATTATTGTGACAAATTGTTTTGGCGGTGAACAAACTTTCACCTTTCATAATAGGTTCACCGCCAAACTCCGCAACTAAATTAAAAACTTCATCTATTGTTAAAGAATTTTTTATTTCATCTTTATCATAATATTCATGCATTTATATTCTCTCCTAAAAAGCACTTTGTTGTTCTTCTTGTCTTGGTTTTACTTCTATCTTTAAATCTTCAATATTAATTAACTCATACTGATAATTTGTTGCAAACATTGGTTCAATTTTACAAGTCCCCCTGTCATCTTTACACCACAATAATATGTCTTTATAACGGCCTCTTCTGTTTTTATAAACTGAAATTTTTATTGTCGGATTAGGGTATCTGCCTTCTCTCAAAACTTTTTCAAGAGCAGTCATATCTTCTTGACTTGTCTGCAACATAATCATACCACAGTCAATTTTATCTGCAATAGATTTTGCACCTCTTAATAAATTTTGGTCATATTGACTTGCAGTTTTATATTCTGCATTTAACTGCGTGGCAGACATAATAAAAATACCATATTGATTACACATATCTTTTAATTTAATAGACATCATAAACAATACATTATCTTCCCTTAATCCTTTAATACCTGTCTTTGAAGTGACTTCACTTAAGATTTTCATTGAAGTATGTATATAATCAAAAAAAACATAACGAACATCATAATCTCTAATTCCTCTTTTAATAGTTGTTTCAATGTCTTTCAAAGAGAAATCAGGCAATTGTTCAATATATAAAGGACTGTCTTTAAGAACTGTTGCCGCCTTTACTACACGCTCCCATTCGCCTGCATAATAATTTCCATCTATAATATGTTCTTCATTTACATTAGATAAAAAAGCTAACATCATTGTTTGCACTTCTTCTTTATCTTGTTCTGTTGCTATAAATAAAGTTGGTTCTTTTGTTCCATTAACTTCCCAATTTTGAGAATAAGGATTATAAATTTCTGAACAAGCAATAGTACAAGCATCTGCTATCATTGCTCTTGTTTTTCCTACACCTGTCGCAGCAGAACGTAAATAAAACTTTTTTAATCTTGCTCCTCTTGTAATAGTATTAACTAAAGAACCAAAAAGCGGATAACCTATTTCTGGAGTTTCTTTTAATCTGGAAAGAAGTTCTAATGCTCCATCTCCCGCCTGAACTGCACTATCATTTGAATCGTCTACATATTTTAATCTTATATCTGTAATTTTATCATTAATTAAATCTGCTATTGTATCTAATGAAGAATTATCTAACCAATCTTCTTGAGCTTGCTTTTTTTTGACGTCTAAAATATTATCTATATCATAAAGCCAAGATAAATCCATTCCGCATTTTTCATTATACATTCTTAATAAAGTCATTTTTTTCATTCTATTATAATAATAATCAAATGCGGCAACTTGGGTAGAATTAGACAGTTTTATCAAATAATCTTGACCTTTATTAACTTTATAAACTGCTAATTTTTTTGGTCTTTGTTCTAAATAATCTTCAATAGCATTAATTGTAATTTCTTTTGCTCCCAACATATGTAAATTATAAATAGAACCAAAAATAATTCTATGAAATTCTTCTGTGAAATCTTCTTCACAAAAAAAGTATTTATCTTCCATATCTAATAAACTTGGGTTGGTATAAATACCGCCAATAACTTGCATAATAGATGGTATATCTACATATCTTTGTGCCATTAATTCTCCTCCTCATCAAGATTAAATAATTTTCTTTTTTTTATATAGGTTCTTGGAGAAAAAATTGATATTATCCTCTCTGTTGGTTTATATTCTTCTATGTTTTTCTCTTGATTTACTAATTGAGCTAAATATAAAGCATAATAATATTGACATGCTTCATCATAAACATATGGAATAATACCTATACCACCATTTGCTTTTTCTATTGGGTTTCCTTTAATTTCAAAAAACCAATGCAAAGTTTTTTTCATACCACTATAACTATAATTATACTCTTTATGAAATGTATGTATTTGTTTTCTAATCTTTGCATTTATAGTATTAATTTTTAATAACTCTTTTATATAATTTTCTAATTCTTCTAAATCTTTTTCATCTTGCGTTTTTAGAGCCTCTTGTTTTTCAGCACAGGATTTATGAGCATATCTTCTTTCAGATATTTTCACTGTTGGCTCTTTATCTCTATCAAAACGCTCTTTACAAAATTTACAAGTGACATAGTGAGCCATAAACCTACTCCTTTTATACTATTTCTTTTCTATAAATATTATATCATATTTTTTTATAAAAATCAAAAAGTTCTTAGTTTTTCAACTAAGAACTTTAATATCTATATTATATAAAATTAAATTGTTGCCATTAAATCTTTCATATCAGTAACAATTAAATCTAATGCTTCAGTTTGTTCTCTTGAACATTGATTTACTTTCTGTCCTCTACCCAAATATCTGTCAGTAATTTGACTAATCTTTGGAGATATTTCTTTTTCAAAAACATCTTCAGGAGTTACTTCAATTAAATGATTAACCATTGTATTAAATTCATTTACTAATTCATCAAAATCTAATTCAGTCTTACCATTGTATAAATTAACTTTTTCATCAGTGAAGTATTCAGAACCATCTTCCGCTGCTTGCTTATCTATTGCTTCTCCAATTGCTTTAACTAAATTTTGATAGCTAAAATCAATATAATCTGGAGTGTATTTAAATCTACTTCCCGCTACATATCTTGGAGTGCCTCTCATAAATAACTTTGTAGAAACTTCACCTTTTTCATCTTGAACTGCTCTTGAATATCCAATAATATCACACATTCTTGAAACAATATTTCTTGGTTTACTTCCTAAAGTTGGCACTATCTGATTATATTCATGTCCTTGTTCATCCTTAAAAGTCTTATCAACAGAATGACTAATTAAAACAAGACCGTAGTCTAATTGAACAATAGAACGAAGACATTCATCAAATTCTTTAGCTACTAAAGTATAACCCTTACCAAAAGCAATATCCCCAATTGAGTCTACTCCAAAACCACCATCTGGTCTCTTCGCATTATCACAAATATATTTTTCGCATAAGTCATAAGCTATATCAACAGTATCAATAATAATAGTTTCAAATTTCTTTTTAATTTCTTCATCCTTTAACTGTCTTAAAGCCTTTCTAAAATCTGCCCATGAATTAATAGGTAAAGCCATTGCTCCCGGAATTGCACTATAACCTTTTTCAAAAGCAAATAATAAATGATTTGGGAATTTTGTAGCGGTTGTGGTCTTTCCGCTCTTTGGTTCTCCATAAAAGAATACACTATATCCACGTAAATCTCTACTAACCTGATGAGGCTGTATTGCTGCTAAATTTATATCACTCATTTTAAATCTCCTTCTTATTATATTTTAAAACTAAACAATAAGAGGTTCCCCTCTTATTGTTCATTGTTGTTACTTTTGTTTCTATTTATTAGAAATTAAAATTGCCAGCAGCTACTGCACCAACTGGTGTTGCAGGAGAAGGAGTATTATTAGCCGCTTTCTGTGCCATATATTCATCACGCTGCTTTTTAACATTAGCAAGATAAACTTGTCTGTTCTGATTTGCTTTTGTTACATCTTCAGCTGTTAAAATCTTTTCATCTCCGAAATCATAAGGAACTGGACTAGCTCCTGTAATAAGATATTCTTTTGTTGTTCTCTTTGAAGTTCTTACTGCATTTTCGCCAAATGCTGAAGCCTGAGTATATGTATATTCCTGAGTGAAATTACGTACATGTCCCCATACCTGTGTAAATAAAGGCTGTGCTTCTGTTACATCTAAACTTTCAAAATATTTCATTCCATCTTCTGTTCTAACAGAAAATTCCATTGGTAAAATATCACCTCTAAAATTGAAGATTGCTCCTCTAACAACAACATAATCTTTTTCGATATTTCTATCTGGATTAGCTTCAATATGAGCAATGTTAGTAATAAGCATATCCGTATTGAATTTTGTTCTTGCAGTTTCATCTTTGTTAAGCTGATTTAAAGTAATGAAGTTTACAAATCCGCCTTCATTTCTTTTTTCTGATACTAACTGGTCTTCTCCATTGTCATTTATATAAAAGTCATTTAAAGCAATTGATGGAGTTACCTGAACTAAAGTAGCATTATCTTTACCATCTGCAATCCAAGTCTTTCCTTCTTCAATAATATTCTTTAAATTTGTAAAAGTGCTATTCTTTCCGCCCTGTTTTGTTGATTCAGATACATAAGTATAATGAATTTTAATAACATTCAAACCGGCTTCATCAGTTGCAATTTCAAGATTACCTTGAATAAAAGCTTTTCCAAAATTTGGAGACTGTGAATTTTGGACTGTCTTTATTTTTAAATCATGTTGAAAAACTCTTCCTTCAATAGTTTCTGTGTTAATCATTTTTTTCATAATTATTTTTTCTCCTTAATTTTTCTTTTATCTTATTTATTTCATATTTATATTATAACAAAAAATTTTTATCTTGTCAAAATTATGCTTATTTACTTCTAAAAGTATTAATTATTATTTTTATCTATTAATTCATCTAAAAATAATAATTCTCCTGCATAAGGCAATGTTCTTGCCCATTGAATAAAAAATTCATTTACTTTAGTATGAATTCCACTCCATTCATTTAATAAATCAATTATCTATATAAATCCATTTTAATGGCTCTTTTGTAATAGGGTCTCTACCAGCAAAATTTTGTTTCCCTTTTGCACATTTACATATTCCACTTTTATCAACTTTGCACCAATCAGCTGCATCTTTAGCACAAAGAAAAATTTTATTATTATTTAAACATTTTATTTTTCTTGCTCTTGGATTTTTAGCCCCAGTTACCGCTTCACTTTTACGTCTTTTAGTTTCATTAGAAGCTTTTTTACCAATATGAGATAACCTAATTTTATCTTTTGTAACTTGAGATAATTGTCTATTACAACCTCCCTGCTTTAAATTATATCCATTACATATAGGGTCATCGACCCATGTATGATAAAATTTTATATAATATTCTTCCCAATAATTCGCTTCATTTAAAGTTAAATTATCTTTTAAAATAATATGTTCAAAGTTATTCCATCCATATTTTTGAATTGCTCTATAAAAAACAGTGCAAGGTTTATAGTGGATTCCATTTGATTGTGCTCTTTGCTCAAGAGTTTGGCATGTCTGTCCTATATACATTTTACCATTTATTTTATTCTTATGCATATAGATTATATATTTTTTCTCGTTCTTCTCCATAGAATATTAACTCCTTAGCATATGGCAATGTAGTACACCACTTAATAAAACCATCACACCATTCTGCTTTTAATTTATGATATCCTCTATGAAAAACTATTGAAAATAAATTTTCATATGACAATGTAACAGTTCTGGTTTGAAGCCATGATTCTGGTAACCAACGGATAAGTTCTTTCCAATATCTTTCATCGTTTGTTTCAAGATATTTTAAACGAAGTTCTTCAAGCCAATTTATAAAAGCTTCATAATATACTTTACTATTACGCAATTTCTTTGACATAAAAAAGTAATCTGGCATATCATCAGTTTCAAAACATTCTAATGTGATAGGAGTTTCAGCTAATTTATGCATTGTACTTGTACTATTTGCAACAGTTCCAACTTTATAAGTATCAAATTCTTTCCACCAGTATAGTGGAGCTGTAATATCAACAGAAACAAAAATTTGACGCATAAACTTACGATGTTCTGAGCCTGCTTTAATAAGACGTTGTGCTAATTTCATATCTTTTGGTCCTATAAAAGCAACCTCTGCAATCATATCATCATTATTCCTATATAAAACTCCATTGTCTAATAGCCATTTATCATACTTATCTTCTAATGCTATTCTTTCTTCTTCATAATCTCCAAAATTATCATAATATTCAGGTTTCTCATTTTCCGCCCATATACTAGCTATATTATAATCAGCCTCTGTATATTCACAATCAACTAATCCAAAAAAACTATCACTTAAGTGATAACTTTCTTTAGGATTTCTCATACCTCTTAGGGCGCCTTCAAAATTCATTACTCTTGTATTATTAAATTTCATTATTTTCCCACTCCTTTATTGCTATTAAAACCAAAATCATTTGTCATATATAAATCTATATAATACTTCTCTTTTTCATTTAATTGTTCTCTTGGACATTGTTCAATTAATTCCCAAGAGAAATTCCAAATACCATATTCTTGCATTGCTTTATAAAGTTTGTTATTTGCGGGAGTGTCTATCCCTAATCCGCACTTAGCATGGTCTTTCCATCTTTTAGCTACATCTACTGCTTGACCAATGTAGCTCTCTCCGCTTATTTGATTGGTAATTTTATATATACCTGTAACAGTAGAAACACCTAAAACATTATTACATAAAGAAGTCATAGGTTTTTGAAAGAAAGTTGACCAAATTAACATACTTAATATTCTTGGTTTGTTTAAATCTTTTTTTACTCTTTCGAGAGTTTGAATATCATTTCTGTCAGCAACAGAACAAGGTAAACAATAAAAATCTTTTTGTTCTTTAATTTCTTTTTCTCTTGTTATTGCCTTTTGTGCGGCGATGCGAGTTTGACGAATCGTGTCTAGCTCTTTATGTTCATCATCCATCTTTTTTAAGGTTTCCATTTGAAAATCAGAATAAGATTTTTGTAATAATTTTTTACTATCTTCCCAATCTATCTTTTCATCTTCATACTTTTGTTTAATATTAGCAATATTGGTTTGATATTCTTTCTCTGCGATTGATATACGCTTTTCTTTTTCTTCCTCTAATTGTTTTGTAATCTTAGTTAAATTATCTATTTCATTATTTCTTTTGAGAATTAAATCTTCATTCTCTTGTTTTAATAACTTATTTTTTATTTCAAATTCTTTATTTTGATTTTTAATATCTTCATTTATTTTTTGGATTTTACTACCTTTATAAAAAACAAAAATCAAAATAAGAATACTAATAATTAATATTATATATTCCATAGCTCCTCATTTTTTGATATAAAAATAGAGTTGAATAATAATTCAACCCTATTTTATATCTGAAATTAAAATTATTCAGCTGTAGCTTCAGCATCTGGGTCAAATGCAGCCCCAGCTTCTGTAAGTTTAATAAACTTAACTGGTTTATGTGTTCCATCTTCTAATTCAATCTCTGCTGGAATTCTTTCCATAAGACCTTTTCTCTGGAAAGCTGAAGTAACAATACCATTAACCTGTCTTACTTCAAGACCTGTAGCTGTTGCAATATCAGCTGCTGTAATGTTTTCTCCGTTTACACTCTTAACATAATCAAATACTTTTCTTGAATTTTCTTTTAATACTGCCATTTTTAATTTTTCTCCTTTAATTTAAAATATTTTTTATATTAGATACTTTGTATCTTTATATGAATATTATATCACAAAAATTTTCAATTGTCAAGAAATTTTTGTTTTAATATAAATTCATCAATATACATAATTTCTTCAAAATTTAGTCCCGCACTTAGTTTTATAATTTCTGACTGATAATACTTTATCTGCTCAGCATCATTATTTTTTTGAGCTAAAGCCAATCTTTTTTCAGTTTTAACTAACTTATGTGCGATACTTTTTAAATTTCCTTTATTCTTCATATTTATATTATACCTAAAAATTTTTTAATTGTCAATCATCTTCTTCAATTGTTCTTCTGTAATAATCGGAATACCTAATTTTTGTGCAGTTTTATTCTTTGCACTTGTAGAATTAATATCATTATTAATTAAATAATTTGTATTTCCACTTACAGAACCAGTAACTTTTCCGCCTAAATCTTCAATATAACTTTTTATAGCATCTCTATTTTTAAATTCTTTTAATTTTCCTGTTACACAAAAAGTTAATCCTTTTAATGTAATATCTTCATTTTTTATAACTATTTTTTCAAAAGTTAAATATGGCTCAACTTCTTTCGCTATGGAAAAATCAAAAGAATTTAATGCTTTCTCCATTTCAGGACCAAATCCATCTAATGTAGACCATTGTCCATCTCCTACAGCACTAATAAAATCATCCCAAGTTGTAAAATATTTTACAATTTCTTTTGCAACTGTTTTACCTATAAGTGGAATGCCTAATGCGGAGATAAAATTTTCTAATTTACATATCTTACTATTTTCAATAGCTTGAAGAATATTAGTGACTGATTTTTCACCAAAACCTTCTTTATCTATCCATTCTTTTTTATATTTATTTAAACTATAAATATCAGTAATTTTATTTACCCAACCCCAATTAATTAATTTTTCAAGAGTCGCTTTAGATAAACCTTTTATATCCATACCTTTTTTACCACAAAAATGGTCTAATTTATTAATAAGCTTGCCTTCACACTGTGGATTTCCACAAACTAAATTCTTCACGCCAGAAGCTGAAATGGAAATCTTTGTAGGATGTCCGCAAACAGGACAGATATTGGGAATATTAATATGTTTTTCTTCAGAGTAATCTCCTATATGTTCCCATGATTTAACTTGAGGTATAATCATATTAGCCTTATAAATATGAAGAATATCTCCTTTTCTTTCAAAACCTCCACTTAACTCTTCCATAACACTAATATTATGTAGATTTGCTCTTGATACAGTTGTTTCTTCTAGTTCTACAGGTTTAAATATAGCTACTGGGGTTAAAACTCCAGTTCTACCCATCATCCATTCAATATCTAATAATTCAGTATCTACTTCTGTATCACTAAATTTAAAAGCATAAGCTGCTCTTGCATGATGACTAGTTGACCCTAATGAAGTTCCATATTCTATATCATTAAATCTACCTACTAATCCATCAATAGGATAACCTAATTCTTTACAAGAATTTACAAGAAAATCTCTAGCATCCCAATCAAAACTAGAAGTCCAAGGTGGTACAGTAAAACCTAATTTGCTTAATGTAGTAAAATTTTTTATAACTGTAGATTCTAAACCTTCTACCACATTCCATACTACAAATGTTAATTTTCTTTTTCTACATTCATTAGCATTTAATAATCTAATAGAACCACTTGCAAAATTTCTATTATTTTTATATTCTTCTTTAAAAGGTTCAAAATCTTTATCCGTACAAATTATTTCGCCATCAATAATTAATCTTTCTTTATATGGAATAATATAAGGAACTCCTTGAACAGTTAAAATGTTATGAGTAACATCTTCCCCTATCTCTCCATCACCTCTTGTTTCAGCAGAAACAATTTTACCATTTTCATATACAAGAGATACAGTTAATCCATCTAATTTTGGCATACCTACAACATCTTTATTTTCAAAATATTCTATAAACTCTTGCCAGTCTTTTGTTTTATCAAGAGATAACATAGGATGATTATGTTTTACTTTTGTTAGGCTTGTCTTAAATTCATAATAAATATTTTGAGTTGGAGAACCCATTAAGCATATTCCCGTTTCTTCTTCTAGTGCTTTTAATTCAAAATAATTTTTATCCCACTCAATATCTGAAACTACTGGATAACCTGCGTCATATTTATTAGTCCAATCATTTAATAATTGAATTAATTGTTTCATTCTTTCTATCTTAAAAAAATTATTCATTAATTACACCTTTCTTTTTTATCGCTTCATCAATTGTTATTCTATGATAATTTTTAACATCTTTTAAATATCCAGCTTCTAAAATATCTTTTAAACTTATAATAGTATTATTTTCATTCCATTCTATTACATCTGATGCAAAGTTTAATCCTTCACCATCATAAAAAGTACCATTATGAACATGCCCATGTATATTTAAACACATTTCTCCTAGTCCACTAATTGGTTCGTGACTTAATAAAATTCTATCTGCTATGAATAGCGGACCTGTATAAATTTCATCAAAATGACCAACCATTTTACTTTTTACATCGTGATTACCTGTGATTAATACCTTATAACATTTTAATTCATCCATATATGCGGGATTGCCTACATCACCTAAATGAATTAATGTATCATTTTTATGGACTAGTTTTTTTAAATTGGCTATATGTTTTTCTGGAGTAATCCAATCTGGGTTCATAAACTTACAATCTGCATCTTCAAAATGTGTATCTGATACAAAATATATTGAACCTTTTTCTGACCACTTCTGAAAAATTGGATATAATGTTTTTATCATAAAATTACAACTCCTTTTTATTCTTATATAAATATTATATAATAATTTTTATTAAAAATCAATAAGAGGGTTTATATACCCTCTTATTTTATAACTTCACTACTGATGTTATTATACTATCTTTAATCATTAAATTACCAGCTCCACCTCTTTTTATAGTTGGAACTTCTCGTGCAGATATGCAAATCGAGTTTGGTCTACCAATAGCTAAAATATTATCTTCTTCACTTAACATTAAAGCTCCAATAATATTACCCGTACTTTCTTTTGGTTTATAAATCATTAAGCCCTTTCCGCCTCTGCCTTGACAAGGAAATTCGTCTAACTCTGTTTGAGTCATTAAACCTTTTGAAGTAAATACTGCAACTTTATCTTTCTCATTATGGATAGGTAACCCAATAACAATTTCATCATCTTCATCCATCTTAATACCTTTTACTCCAGAAGTTGTTCTACCAATAGGTTTAATATCTGTAGTAATAAAATGAATTGATTGACCTTTCTTTGTTATTAAAATTAAATCTTCGTCCTTTAAAAAAGTTACATTTGCTATATCATCACCATCTTTTATTTTTATGGCGGCGATACCTGTACTTCTTTTTATTTTTGTATATTCTTCTAATTCTGTCTTTTTAACTAATCCTTTTTTAGTTATAAATACTACATATTTTGCATCTGTTTTTCTATTAAGAGAGGTAACCGCAACAATAGATTCATCATTCCCGCAATTAATTAAAGTTGTTAAAGGTACACCTTTAGATACATTTGTTCCAGCAGGAATATTATCTACTAATATTTTATACATTTTACCTTTTGAAGTAAATACCATTAAAGTATCAATAGTATTAGTAGAAAAAGCATCTAATATAACAGAATCTGCAGATTTCACACCTTTACCTTTTTTACGCTGTACTTTAAAACTCTTTTTTGGAACTCGTTTGATATAACCAGTTTGAGTTGTAATTACTACCACATCTTCTGGAATAACGGCTTCAATTTCTTTATCATCTTTTGGCACTTCAATTTGTGCTAATTCTGTTCTTCTATTATCGCCATATTTTTTAACAATAGCAACAAGTCTTTCTCTAATAATAGATAACTGTCTACTCTTATTAATTAAAATATCATTAATATCATTAATTGTATTAATTAATTCTTTTTTTTCATTTTCTAAAGCAATTTTCTCCATATGTGCTAATTTAGATAATCTCATATCTAATATAGCTTTAGCCTGTTCTTCTGAAAGATTATATTTAGATTTTAAGCCTTCTTTTGCCTTAGCCGAATTTTCAGATTTTTTAATTAAAGTAATAACATTATCAATATCTTCAAGAGCAATTAAAAGCCCATCTACAATATGTAATCTTGCTTTTGCTTTCGCTAAATCAAATTCTAATTCTTTTTTCAAACAATCAATATTATGTTCTATATAAATACTTATACAATCTTTTAAATTTAATTCTGTAGGCGTTTTACCTACTAATCCAACCTGATTATATGAAAAAGACGATTGCAAATTTGTTTTTGCAAATAATTTTTTAACTACCCCTTCAATATTTACATCTTTTTTACAAGAGATAACAATTCTAATCTCTTTTTTACTACTCTCATCAACTACTTCAGAAATTCCTTCAATCTCTTTTTCATCACAAGCTTTACCTATTGAATTTAATATCGCTTCTGTACTTACTCCATAAGGGATTTCATAGAAAACAATATTATTTTTTTCTATTTTATACTGTCCTCTAACTTTTACAGTCCCTCTGCCTGTCGCCATAATTTGCGGAATATCATTTTTATTTATAATCAAGCCACCTGTTGGAAAATCAGGACCTGGTAATGTAGGTTCTTTTCCATCCATTACATCATATATTGCTTGTGCAACTTCTTTTAAATTGTGCGGTGCCCATGAACAAGCCATAGCTACGCCAATTCCGCTATTTGGATTACACAGAAGATTAGGAAAAATTGCTGGAAGTGTAATTGGTTCATTTGCATTTTCATCATAGTTAGGAATAAAGTCAACATTCTTTTTCTTTAATCCATTTAATAAACCATCTTCTGTAATCTTTGCCAATCTTGCATTTGTATATCTATAAGCAGCGGGACCATCTCCACTAATATTACCCATATTTCCGTGGAAATCAATTAAAGGGTAACGCATTATCCAAGGTTGAGATAAACGTACTAATGCTCCATATATACTAGAATCACCATGGGGATGCCATTTACCCATGACATCTCCAACTATTCTTGCACATTTAACGTGTTCCTTTGATGATGTATAACCACTGTCATATGCTCCCCATAAAATTCTTCTTGCAACTGGTTTTAAACCAGATTTAGAATCAGGGAGAGCTCTATCTGAGTTAACCGCAACTGCATATTCTATAAAGTTTTGTTCAAGTTCTCTCGATAAATTGTGCATTTAAAACTCTCCTTTTTTATTTTCTATATATATTATATCTTATTATTTATAAAAAATCAATTTTTATATATATTGTGCTTCATGACTATGAGTTTGAATAAATTCTTTTCTTGGGACAATTTTAGTTCCCATTAAATCATCAAATAAATCATCTGTTTTCATAATATCATCTACAGTAATCTGTCTAATAATTCTTTGTTCTGGGTCTACCAAAATTTCAGTTTCATCAGCGGACATTTCTCCGAGTCCTTTTAAATGTTTAACCTGATATTTCTTTGTAGCTTTTGCTCTATATTTTTCTAATTCTTCATCATCTTTAAGATAAATATATGTATCTTTTCCTTCAGTTACCTTATAAAGTGGTGGTACTCCCGCATAAATGTGTCCATCTAATATCAACTCAGGACAGAATGTCCAAATAAAGGTATAGAAAAGGTTCTTGATGTGAGCACCATCTACATCGGCATCTGACATAATAATAATCTTGTCATATCTTAAGTCAGCAGGGTCATATGTTAATTTCATTGTTTTCATATCAACAGTTAAACCAAAAGCGTCAATCATTGTCATAATTTCTTGATTTTTTTGTATTTTTTCTAAAGTTGCTTTTCTTACATTTAAAATTTTACCACGAATTGGCATGATAGCTTGAAACTTATTATTACGAGCTGTCTTTAAATTACCACTAGCACTGTCTCCCTCTGTTATATATACCTCACATTTAGTTCTATCTTTTGAATTACAATCCGCAAGTTTTGTATCAAATTTTAAAACTTTTTCTTTTCTTTTTTTCTCTTTTGCTCTGATAGATTCTCTTGCTTTTTTAGCTGCATCCCTTGCTTTCTTAGCATTAATAGTTTTATCCGCAATTTCTTTTATTTCTTTTTCATTAATAGATAACCATGTTTGAATATTTGCAGAAATAATTGAATTAAATGGTTTCATATCAATGCTTGTAATTCTACTCTTTACCTGTGCATCATATTTAACATTAGGAGCAGTTAAATTAAATACAAGAAACATTCCTTCTTGAATATCTTCTCCGCTTAAATTATCATCCTTATCTTTTAACCATTTTTTCTCTCTAAAGAATTTATTAAATTCTCTAGTTATAATAGTTTTAATTTGAGAAATATGATTTCCGCTCTCTGTTAAACCTGTATTTACATAAGGAACAATAGTAGAAGAATAATTTGAAGTATATGTTAAAACTAAATCAATATCATTTTTACCATCTTTATCTTTAATACATAATCTATTATTTATAATTTCTTTATCTTTAACTAAATCAGTAACTAAATCATTTATACCATTATCACTATAATAATTAATCACTTTATCAGTTTTTTTATCAGTTAAAGAAATATTTAATCCAGGACATAAACAAGATAATGTTTTTAAATAATCTTTTACTTTATTTAATTCTACATTAGTATGAGTAAAAAATTCTTCACTTGGCTGCCAAGCTACATAAATTCCTGATTCTTCTTTTGTTTTTCCAACTTCTCTTCTATCAAAAACGCCTTCTATAAATTCAATAGTTTCATATTCTCCATCTCTATAAGAAGTTACAGTAAGATTATGAGATAAAAATGTAGGAAGCTTTGAACCTATACCAAAGTTACCAAGAGAAGTTCCTTCATAAGTACCATCTTCTCTATATTTACCAGAAGTATTCAATACACTAAATACTGCTTCTAATACTGTTTTTCCATCTTCTCTCAAAGAATTAACCAATATACCTTGTCCATAATCTCTTACAGATATAGTATCTTCATTTATAAGAGTAATGTCAATTTTATCACCATGACCTAACTTAAATTCATCAATAGAGTTAGAAACTATCTCAACTAAAAGTTGTGTTGAATAAGTTGTATCACCACAATAAACTTGAGGTTTTAATCTTGTAAATTGTAGCGGGTCTAAACTCTCAATACTTTCTTTATTATACAAGTTATTCATATTTTAACTCCTTTTCTTCTTTTTTATCTTTACTTTTTCTCCATACTTATAATTATATCAAAAATATTTTTATTTGTCAAAATTATTCCCATAATAACAAATCTAATCTTACTTCATCTTCAGTAGCAAGAGCATCAGCTATCTCATTTCCAAGAATACCGCTATGTCCCTTAATTTTCTCTATTCTAATTTGACAATTGGAAAAATTTTCTATATAATTATTATAGATTTCTTCAAATACATCTTTATTCTTTACTTCTTGTTTTTTACTATTAGTCCAATTATTTCTAGCCCATGAATATATCCATGTGTTTAGGGCATTATAGCAATAAGCGGAATCAGTATATATTGTTGCAGAAATTTTCTCTCTTAAACAATATTTTATAGCATAACTAATAGCTTTTATTTCTTCTCTGTTGTTGGTAGTCTTTTGCGATTGTTCACTATGATAGTGAAGTATTTTTTCGCCTTCAAAAACTACCACTCCAAAACCGCCAGGACCAGGGTTTCCACTACAAGCTCCGTCTGTATATATCTCAATCATCATTTTCTCTCCTTATTATATGCTTCAGATAACATATCATATATTCGCTTAAGTCTATCTACGTCTAAAACATAATCTTCATCATAACAAACTAAATCTATTAAACAATAGTCTAAAAATATTTTAGTTTGTGGGTGCATTGCTAAACCTTTCTTTTTCTTCTCTATCCACCAATCTAATTCTTTTTCATAGGTAAATTGTTTTCCCATATAAGCACGACCTGCACCCAAATAATCGCATAGCATTTCAAGAACATATTTAAAAGGCATTTGTAAAGGCTCTCCACCTTTGTCAAAATTATCTTGCCAATATTCATAATGATGTGGATTTCTACCCTTATGATGTAGCCACGCCATTGAATAACCTTTATCTTCTTTACAAGCATCTATTGGACTTCTATTACCTTGATAATATTTTACACTTTCCCAAAACTCTATAGGAGAAAATTTAGATATATCATGTAATATTCCTTGTTTATATAATCCTAGTTTCCAGCAATATTGTCGCACATAGTGTTTATGCTTACAAACTTTTACAAAATGTTGAACAACTTTTCTCATTCTCTTTACTCCTTTTTTGCTTTGCAAATTTATTTCTAATTTATCTTATAATACTATTATAACAAAAAAATGATAAATTGTCAATAAGAAATAAAAAAATAGGCAAATTTAATTAAAATAACTAAATTTGCCTATCATAAAACTACATTAATTCTGCGGTTGCCGCAATTTTTGACCTATAACAAGTTTGTAAAGTAACTTCTCCATAAAAAGGCTTTCCTCTAAATACTTCAGATAATCTTGATAAACCATTATTATCACCGCTATAGCTTACCATATCTACTTGACTCTTGTCATCACCTTCAACTATGCAAACAGCATCTTCACCAACTCTTTGTAGCATTAATTTCATCATATCTATTGTACTATTTTGTGCTTCTGTAATATATATACCAGCTTGCATACCAGTAGTATCCATACCTCTACAGTCTGCCGCGGGTACTAACACTAAAGTGCCTTGCTCAATCATCGTTTCAACTTGGTCCATTCCACCAAATTTAGAAGCAAGGAAATTACCAATTTGAGAATCCAATAATTTTTCATCCTTATCTCCTGGATAAAAACCTAACTTAGCTGCTCCTCTTACTGCAACAGTATTACAGAAAATAATAATTTTATTAATTTTACCAGCTTCAAATAAAGATATTAATGAGCCCAGGCCTAAGTAGCTTTTACCGGAGCCCGCCTTACCTCTTAAAACAGTAATTTGATTGTTAAGTAAACTATCAATAGCTAACTGTTGATATACATCGCCATTCATTGGAGATATATCCCCAAAAAATCTAGATGGAATCTTTTTATATCCAATCCTAATATATTTCCCATCTTTCCATTTATACTTATCAACAATATTTCCATCTTGCTTAATAATCACATATTCATTTTCTAATAAATTAAAATGATTAATATAATTATCATTATATATATCATTATAAAAATGTGCTAAATCTTCTTCGTTTAATTCAATCTCCTTATATCCTGTGTATTCTTCCTTTTGATTATTTTCATCAAAAGACACTGGAATGCCAAGAAGTTCTGCAAAATGCTGACATAATAAATCATTAGTAATAAAAATAAAATTTGTATTATCCTTTTGTGCCTCTAAATAAACGGAGTATGCACATGCTAATATTTGAGAATCGTTATTTCTAGGCAAGTCATCAAATAATTCATTTAATTCTTCATAAGAAAATTTAAAAGGGATAACAGTATAATTAGAACGATTATCAGTTAAAAAGCGGACTGCTTTTCTTGCTTTATATTTTACATCTTCATCTTTATGAATAGATGTTTTTATATTTTCTAATTCTTCTATTGTTACACTACTAATATAAAAATGGTCGTTTATTTTATCTAAATTATTTAATAAATAACAAGTGTCTATAAAAGTTATCATTCTTCTTCCTCCTCGTAATATTCTTCTTCTGTTTCAGGAGCTTGAAATCCTATACAACAAGTATTTTCAGGAGGTAACTCCGCTTCTTGTAATTCTTTTTCAATCAGATAATCTTTATAAGCGATTTTAGTACAAATATGTTTTGTTACTTGAGCTAAAATATTATTTAAACTATCAATTAAATTAATACCAAAAAGTCCAACTAAAAGACCTATACAAAAATTTATCATATATTCGCCTTTCTATAAAAAAATATTTTTTCATATTTAATATAAAGAATACTATAATAAAATTATTTATTTTTGGCTTGTTTCTTTTGGTTAAAACTATTTAATATTCTTTCTCTTGATTGAATTTTATTTTCTAAACTTTGTTCTAATTTTATTTTATCTTGTTTTAAATCAGTTAGTTTTTTAATTTCTTCTGTAATTTTTCTTTTTACTTTTTTACTTTCAATAGAATTAATATTTACATTATCAGAATTTTGATATTCTGCAAGTAATTCTGTTAAAACTTTGATTCTATATCTTTGAGATTTTATTTGTTCTTTTACACTTTTTATTTCAGCTCTAATATGAGCATATTCACATCCTGCATATCGGCTGCCTCTTCCATTTTCTTTATCTTTTGGATGTAATGCAGCAAGAGCATCAAAAGTTCCAAATTTATTTGCTATTTTTACATATGATAAACCAGATTCTTCATCATAATGTGCTGTTATTAACTTTGATTTAACCATAGTCTTTCTCCTTTTATTATTTATATACCCTTATTTTATCAAAAAAGAATTTTAATGTCAAACAATGAATAAAAAATCCCATATGCATGCGTAAAATCAGCACCGTCAACGACAGCCAAAAATAAAAGAGTAGCATTAAATACTACTCTACCATTCACTCTTTTTATTTTTAAGTTCTCTAATATTTGATACAATTTCAGACTTAAATAAACCTGATATAACAGACAATACCGCCCATATAATTGGAATATCTTTTAATGCAATAGTAATTCCCATTGCCGCAAGTCCTGATACCATTAAAGGTCCAATAGTAATTTTAAGTATTAATCCCATCAGAAAACCAAATCCAAAAGTAATAAAAGGTTCAATAAATATTATAGCAATAACTATAGCCCATATTCCAATAACGCCTAAACATCCAATATTTTCATCTAAATAATCATTCATATTATTCAACCTCCATATAAAACCATTTTATATCTTCAATAATATCATCAATTAAAACAGGTCTCATACTATGAGCATCCAGTTCAACATGATATATCAATCCATGTTTATCCATATCCCAAAATTTATCTGTAGTATGTAGATGACCACATAAATTAATGACACCAAATAATCCTTTATCATCATAGTTAGATGTCATAGTTGGATAATGAGATAAGTAAAAATTATATTTTTTATATTTTAGCATAGTTGCACAAGTATCTATAGATACTACATTTTTTGCTGTTGCATATAATTTAATACGCATATTCGTATCATGATTTCCGGTAATAATATGTAATCTTCCATTTAAAGATTCTAACAAATTCATCCCTTTCGCATTGTTATTTAACATACAATCACCTAGAATATATACATCATCATCTTCGGTAATTAAACCATTCCAATTTTTAACAATAGTTTCATTCATATCTTCTACACATTTAAAACCACGAGGCTCATAAATAAAATCTTTATCATGGCAAAAATGTAAATCTGAAGTCAAGTAAATTTTTCCCATAATTTATTCTCCTTTTAATATAAATTTATTAAAGTAATTTTCTCATTTTCATCTACTTCATAATAAAAATCATTTTCATATACAGCGGGTGGCTTAAGATTCTCCCACATATTTTTAATAACCTCTGGTGGTACATAAGATTTAGTACCTTTTCTTAATTCATTCTGTTTTAAAGCCTTTTCTAATGGTACTTTTACATATACTATTAAAATCTGGTCTGGCTTTACAGTTAAATTATGAATTAATTTCTTTCTACTGCCCCAATTAAGATGAGTAGCATCAGCAATAACATTTTTACCTTCCGCCAAATATTTATCAATAGTTTCAGTAAAAGTTTTAAAGACTTTATCTTCTTTTGCAAAATATTCATCACCTTTTTCAAGTAAAGAAAATCTAATATCATCTCTTGATACTCTTATTGTATTTGGCTTATCTTCCACTAATTTCTTAGCTAAAGTGGTTTTACCTGAACCAGGCACTCCCATCATTATGAATAAATCTCCCATTACTAATCCTCCTTATCAATTCTATATTCACAATCAAAACTATAACTACAATTCCAACATCTTTTATTTACATTAAATTCACAATCTTCTTTTGAACAGAACATTAAATCTTCTTTTTTAATTCTATTACCATTGACAAATCTTCCTAATCTAAATTCTTTTTTAAAATCTTCTTTATTATACTTACCAAAAGGTCTTATTTCAGCATGATTTGTTTCTTTCTGACAATATAAACAATATAATTTTTTTAAATGCCCTGCTTCTCTTTCTTTTCCCGCTATTCTAATAATGGGGATACCTTTCCTTCCACATTCTGTGCAATAAAAATCACTTGGTAAAAAATTGTTAGCTTTCATAAGGCACTACCCCGCCATTTTTAATACCAGCTTCTAACATTTTTTGAGCAAGGACTTCATAATCAAAAGTTTCATCATCTTCAGGAATATTAAAATCTTTCTTTGCGTCTTCCAAGTTTGAATTCAAAGATTCATCGTACCAACTCCAGTTATCTACCCCACCAGCTTCTAATGCATTAAGTTCTTCTTCTGCTCTGTATAAACTTAATAATGTTCTTTCACTTATAATATAATGTTTCATTAAATATCAACTCCTTTATTAATTTATATAAATATTATATAATAATTTTTATTAAAATTCAAATATATCTTTTGATGCTTTTAATTTATTTAATCCCATTACTATGCCTTTTTTATTAATCTTTTTTATTTTTTCAACCCATTTATTGCATTTTTCTGATGTAGTAAAATTATCCACCAGAATAATAAAATTATCAGTTTGCTGAAAAACTAAAGTTGGACAACTTTTTCTCCAAACTATTATATGAAGGTCAAGAGATGACCTCCAATTTGAAATATATTTTTTAGACGCATCTGACAAAGAAGTGTCTTGAATTACCTTAAAAAAGGACTCTTCTTCAGAACTTTTTATTTTTTCTTTTATAGCATACTCAAGAGAATTTAATTTTTCTGTTGAAATTGTCTTACTTAATAAAATTACTCCATAATATTTTGCCATTTTATTATTACTCCTTTTCTAGTTCTGCATAAATTTTATTTGGATATTTTAAATATCCTTCATTCTGATATATTTTTTTAAAAGGTAAAATAATTCCTTTGTATTTATTTTCACATGTCGTTTTTAGCTGATTTAAAATATTATCAACAATATTTTTTTCAGTATTTTCATTTACTATAATATAAAATAGTTGCTGTGCTGAAGAGAGATTAATTTCATCTATATAATCGTAAAAATATGTAAAAATTTCTATATTATCTATATAGACTGCAAATCGTTCTTTTAAAAATTTTGTAAAAGAATCCGCAAAACAAAGTCCTGATGTATAACATTCATACATTCTAATATAGGCGTTAGGAAAGATAAAGCTGTGATTGTCTTTTAAAAAGGTTGTTATTTGGTGTCTTTCTGATTCTTTAGGATTATATGTAAAAATAATGTTTATTTCTGTAATCATTTATTTTTTCTCCTTTTTTATCTTATACATATATTATATAATAATTTTATAAAAAAATAAAAAGAGTAGATTTTAAGCTACTCTTTTATTATAAAAATTTTATAACTATCCTTCACAATCGCAGCCATCATCAGAACACTGAGCCTTGATAATTGCTTTAGCAATAGTATCAATCTGCTCTTCCTTTCTCTTACGTTTCTTTCTTTCTAATTTTGCTTTTGCTGCATTTTTCTTTCTTTCTGCTTCAACTTTTTTTGCAATATTCTTTTCATGTTTTTTATCAATAGCCTTTTTATTCTTTCTAAAAGCGTTCTGGAAGTTTATACCATATCTTGTTCCCATATGTTTTAAAATACAAATTTCTAAACCAGTATTTACATCAAAAGTATCACCATCCTGAACTACAGCTTTTTCTTTTGTACCATCTTTAAAATAGGCTACTACAACCTTATTATTAAAAGTCTTATAGTCACAAGGCAAAAATATATCTACAAATATTTTATTAAAATTTGGTTCTATAAAAAGTGAACTAGGCAAAACTGGTTCAGTATTAACAAAAGGTACGCCTTCATATAGGGCAGTTTTTCCTGCTGAAGTGGCAAAAATAGTATTTAATCCATTTGATACTGTATTTGATTCATATTTTATACAATCTGTAGTTGTCATATTATTTATTCTCCTTTAATTGATTTTCTTAACAAATAAACTGTGTTATAAATTTATCAAAATCTGCGGCGGTTGCTGGATACTCTACAATTACACCTGTAGATACATCAAGAGTAAAAACACCCATTACAGATTTACCATCTACAACATATTGTCCTTTTTTAACTAAAACATCTCCTTCTACTTGCATAGCTTTCGCAAGAAAATTTTTGATGTCTGTTAAATTATTCATTTTAATAAATACTTTTTTCATTTCACTCTCCTTATTTATTGCGGAAAGCTGCCTATAATGCAGAATTAAGGCAGCACAACCGCAGTTTTTAATGATATTTTAAGAGAAATGGATTACTTACAGCTTTAAATGATAAATCTCCATTCATATCTCTAAATACAATGCCTTCTCTCATTCCGCCATCAATTGCAGATTCACCATCAGCATAAGTTAATACTTCATCTACAGTATCTGGCATTATGTAGTTAGCATCAATAATCGGTACTGTTGGAATGTTATATTTTTCTAAAATTGCTTTCATAATAAGAGTATTAGCTCTTCCCGCATTTGAGTAGATAAGGTTAAATGCTTTAAAATCATGTTCTCCATTTTTAAGGTATCCCCTTTTCTGAATCCCATCTCCAAAAGTTTCACCCTGAATTGTAATCCATTCACATTCATCTGGTGCATCTTCGAGCATTTTTCTTAATACATTTTCAATATCATATTTTTTAGCCATTTCCCAATATACATTACTATCATAATAGCAATCTCTTTCAGGTGTAGTCTGAACTACGTTTCTTGAACAAACATAAAAATCATATTTGACCTTTCCTGTAAAATTACTCTTATATTTTCTCATAGAAAAAGTTGTTGATGTACCGTCAACCTTTTCTGTAGCAATAAATTTCCTTTTGTCATCTACTACCCAAGGCATATTCTGGATTCTTTCTTCGTCAGTTTTTTTAACCCACTCAGGCCACTCACCTTTCTTATCGCCTTTCTTACCTAAAAATAAGAATAAAATTTTCTTACCCCAAGTATGACGCATTAAAAAACGAATTGGTTTCTTTCTGAATAAAGCAGGGTTTCTCTGTGCCATTTTAGCATACTTATCCGCACTTTTTCCTTTTCTCTTGTTATCTTCTACAACAGAATAAGTTACACCAAGTGCAGCAGTAAGAAATCTTTCATCGCTATTCATATTTACTAACTGTGGAGTAGGTATTTTTTCAGCAAATCTAGTTCCTTCAAAATCTTCTACCGCCATAATAAGCCCCTGTGAAATAACAGTTCCTTTGAAATATTTCTGTGTCTTAATTTTATAGTGTTTTCCACTTAAGAAATCAAAAGGTGCTTCCTCTGGAACTTTGCTATCAATTTCAAAATAAATAGCAATATCTCCCGCTTTAAACTGTCCTTTTCTAACCATAATTTTCCAGCCGCCGACTACAGCCACTTCTACTCGGTCGGCACCCTCAATAGGTTTAATTTCATCTATTGTAACGAAATAACATAATTCTCTTTCTTTTTTACTATTTAGCATATTCTTTCTCTCCTTTAAAATGTAAGATATGTATCTGGACCATATAGATTATTAACTTTTATTGTTTTAGTAGTAGGAATAGAATTTTTTGGTAATTCTATAATACCTTTACATAATTCAATTAAATATTTATTATTTACTAAATCCTTATTAGTATCAATAATTCTTTTACAAATAATTTTCATATCTTCATCAGATAATCCTTTTACTAAAGAAATATTTAAAATTTCTTTAAGATTATTAAATACATTTTCAAGTTTAGAAATTCTTTCTATTGTTCTATATGAACATAAACAATCTATTCCTGCCTCTGAACAAGCCTTTCTAAAAACATGAACAAAATCAATAAGTTCCATATTTCCATTACATAAAGATTTTTCAATCTCTAATGAATAGTCAATATCAACCAAAGCAAATCTATCAAGAGATGCTCTATCAAGACAATATCTACCTGTGTAGGCATTGTCTGCACCAAGTCCATTTGTATTACCTGCGGCGATAACTCTAAAGTCTGGATGTGCTTCTACTTTTCCATTTGGAAAATCAAAATATCTGTTTGCAATAGCGGCGTTCAGAATTACTAGCACTTCAGGTATAGACGCATCCATTTCATCTAAGAAGAATAATCCACCTTGAGTAAATGCTTTATAAAACTGAGTTTCCTGATATTTACCATTCGCATCAATAAATCCTGTTAATTTATACTCCTGACTAACCGCATTTGTAAAGTAAAAATTCAATCCCAAAGACTTTGCAACCTGCTTACAAATTACATTCTTACCAGTACCTGCCGCACCAGTTAAGAATACTGGAATATCCAATGAAACAATCTTTAATACCTCATCAAATTTTTCATGCAATGTTTCCTTAAGTTCTACTGTTGGTTTATCATTTATTTTTATTTCGTGTACTTTTGGTAAAAAACCATACTCTTTTTCAATCTTTTTCTGTATTGTTGGAAATACTTCATCCATTACTTTATTAATCGCAGTTTCTTTTAAAAACTCTACCATTGAATTTTCTACATTTTGTAATAGTGTCTGTGTATCTGCCATATCTTATCAACCTCTTTCTTTTTCTTATCTTGTTATATTAAAAAATTTTAATAATTCATCTACGTTACAACCCATATTATGTACTTCATTCGCAAAAAGACCAAATACATTTTTATCATCTATTCCAAAAGCTTCTTTAATTTCATTATTTATTTCACTATATGACCTACCATATCCATATTGATAACGAGTATCAGTTAATCCTGGAACTGTCTCAAGCCATTTAAAAGCAATTCTTCTTAACATAGATGGATGAGCCATAGGAAAACAAATTTTTTGTAAATTAAATCTTTCATTAAAGTCTTTTACTTTTAAGATTCCAAAAGCTGACTGATTAGAGCCCTCGCTGCCATCAAATCCCAATCTTAAATCTACCTGAATCCCAGCCATTTCAATTAACTGTATTGTTGATAATAAAGCAATTCCTGCTTTTAAAAACCAAGAAGTTTTTCTATGAGCATTGCCTACATTAAAATAATAAATAGTAATGACCTTTCTCTTATCTTCTTTCTTTTCTTTTGTTATCATACTTTCAGGTAAACCCTTTAAAGCATTGGGTACATTTGGAACATAACCAACAGGAGAATTTTTATTTTTGAAATTTTGTTTATAGATAAAATTATTTTTCATATTTGCTTTTACTTTTGCTTTAATTTCAGCTAAAGGTTCTACATATCCATACTGCAACAATGATTTAGCTTCTTCATATGAATGAGTTTTAGTAAATTCATAATCACTAGAAGTAGACTCATGTTGATTTTTCATTACTTTATTATTTGGTCTATTTTCTATTGTATCTAAAAGTTGTTGTATGGTATAAAATTTTTCTATTAAAAATTCCATTTTTTCTTTTTTCCTTTCTCTTTATATTATAAGTATATCAAAATTTTTAAATAATATCAATTAATAAACGCTTGTTCTAGTATAACCTGTTGATATATAGCAGTTATCAAAAAATTTTTCGTCTTTTAATTCTATTTCATATTCATTCATATGTGTAATAGCTAAACTAATTTTAACAACGCCTTTTAAAGAGTTATTATTTACATCTTTTAAAATACGTTCTTTTAATTCTTTATAATCAAGATAACCATATCTTAAAGAGTCTTGAAAAATATTTGGTACATTTGTTATATCAATCATATTTGGATTAATATTTTTCTTTTCACATTCTGTATCAAACCTGCCAACTCCATGTCTAGTCATATAAGAACGAGTAACATAACATACTTCTACTTCATCCTTATAATCAAGAGCATTAAGAATTGTTGCTGGATTTTTCATACCAGTATTTGAAGGAGTAAGATGTGGAAAGTAATCCATATTATATTGGTCAAGAAGCAAACCTTGCCCGCCTTCAAATATTACATTATCATAATAATTTAAAATGTCATCATTACCCCAATTTGAATGTTCTATCATAAACTCAAAATCATCAATAAAATTCATAATAACAGCGTTGCTTGTTAAAACATTCATAAACTCTACTGATATATTTTTTAATCCAAAATCATCAAATCTTTTTGGAACATAGTTTTTTCTTAAATAATCAAGAAAATCAATTTTATTTAATACAGAAAGTCTCATAAACTCTCCAACTGTCATAGTAGCAGGATTTATATTAACCGGATTTTTAAAATCTACACCATCTTTATTTCTATAAATTGTTTCAAAAACTCCCACTCCACAACTTCCATGTTTATTTATACCACGGTCCGCTTCTAATACTTGATTAATAAGCATATCATAAATAGTTGTAAGTTTACATTTCTTGTTAATATATACTTTAGGAACGTGACCATGTTTAGCCAGTTTCTCATATTCTTGTCTAAAAAGAATTGGATTTACAATAAATTCTTTTGCAATATACGTAGCAGCTCCTACGTAAGCACCTGAGCCAAAATGACGAAATACATGCCTATATCCTTCTGGAGTTATAACCGTATGACCTCGCTGAGCTCCGCCATTATGTAAAACAACAATAGTATTATCTTCTTTTGATGCAAAATAATCAGTCATTAAACCTTTTCCTTCATCACCAAAATTAGCTCCTATTACAACTTTTACTTTTTTCATTTATCAACAACTACCTTTCTTTATCTTATATAAATATTATAACAAAAAATTATAAAAAAATAAAAAGGCATTTTTAAAATGCCTTTTTATTATAAAAGAATTTTATTAAAATTCTACAAGCCCTTCATTTTCACTTGATACTGAGAGGTCACTAATAGCATTTCTTACGACTACTGATGTTGAACCATCCCAAGAATCTGCTACTTCATCAACGCTTTTTCCTGCGTGAATTTCAAGAATAGAGATAATAACTTCTGGAATATTGTCAATATTTTCTACATAAATACAATTTTTTCCAAGCATATTTTTCCATTCTTTTTCTGGCTCCTGATAAGGAACTGGGTCTACAATTAAATGATAGATTTCGTATTTGCGTGAAACTTCAGTTAAAATTTCTTCTGCTGAAATGTCTGCTTCTACATCATCGCCTATAAACTCTTTAATGGATTCTTTTGAAATAGTAGGTAAACAACATTCATCACCAATAGTAAAGAGGAAACCTTTCTTATTATGCTTATCAAAGCTATCTATTTTAGTGTGTCTTGCTGCAAAATACCATGGCAATGCATATGATTCTCCACCATTTCCGCCACCGCCTCTTTCAAAATAAACATCATTAAGTTGCTCTGCAATTCTAATATCTGATTCAAATTGCGTTGCCTGAAGTGGGCATCTGTCATAATATTCATCTCCAAAAGCCAAAAACATAATCTGTGGGTCTGTTACTGGTTCTCTTTTGAAAATTTCAGTAATCAAAGTATTTAATTTTAAACTAACTGTTTCTAATACAGAACTCATACTTCCTGTAACATCTAATCCAAGAATAATAGGAGAAGAATTTGGATGTTCGTCACTATCGCAACTTTCTCTCATATCAATATTTTTTGGATTAAATTCATCTTTCATAGCTGAATTTTTATATAATTCACTTGCTGATGAAGTGCTTGAAAACCCTCTCGTTGTTGTATAACTATCCCAGTCTTGTGTAGTCCATGTGCCACATCCCATATTAATTACTTCCTTTCTTATAAACTAAATTTTTATTTGTTATTATTTTTATAAATTTACGTTTCCCATAACTATCTATTAAAGCCTTATCCCATTTTTTACTTTCTTCTATTGAATTTTCTTTAGTTCCTGAAGATAAAAAGTTTTTAAATGTTTGCGGAGCTGATGTAGAAATATACTGTCTCCCAAAAGCCTTAATAGATTCTATATCTGTAATAGATTTAGATATTTTGTTCGCTTTAACAAGCGGTGGCATAATATTATATATATCTTTTGAAGTACCAATCATTGCGGCGTCCTCGTCTGTAGTATACCACCATCCGCCTAATAATAAAATAGAATGAAAATCTGTTGATACAAAACAATTGTCAATGTTAATTCCATTATGAACTAATCCATTCATTTTTAAAAAACAACAAATATTTATTAATCTGCTTATCATCCAAGCTAAATGTTTGTCTGGTATTTCGCCATTAAATACATTTTCAATTACCGCACGTAATGGGTATACGTCTTCAGTTTTTGATATTACAATAATATGCTTATTATCTAATGTATTATATTCAGATATAACTTGCGGAAAAAGATTTTTAAAATATTTTTCCATTTTTTTATCTTTATAAGATATTTTATTAATTTGCTTTATATAATTATTATAATACTTTTTTTTATTAAAATCAAATATGTATATAATATGTTGATTACATACATAATATTCACCAAGTTCAAAAACCCTATGATAAAGATAATTAATATTTAAAGTTGTTCCTTTTGTTGTTTTTATTGCAATAAAATTGCTTTTCTCCCAAGTACCTGTTTCAATTGCTTTGATAGCATTATTATATAATTTTGTTAAAGCTGAAATTATATCATTTGCTCTATCATCCGCAAAAGTATCTGGATGATATTTTTTACATAAATCTCTATAAATATTTTTAGCTTGAGTAACATCATTAGGAAAAATATCTCCTACTTTGGTATTGGGATTTAATATTTTATCAATCATTAGTTATCTCTCCTTCATTTACCATAATAAAAAATTTTGACCAACTACCAAAATCTATATGAATTTCATTACTCTTAGGACAAGTGTAACAAGTCCAAAAAGGTCTATGATAATTATGTCTTTTACTATATTCTATGATAGCTTTTCTAGCCTCTTGTTCATTTGGATAAGAGCCATAAAATTTTCTTTCATTACATTCATTTTCTTCTAAAAATAATTTTATCATTTTTGAATAATACCCACCTTCCAATCTCTACCACAATAATTATGATTATTTTTAATTGCATTGTTAATTCTTTTTATAATTGTTTCTATTGATACATTTTTCATATTATATGCGTTTTGACAGAATTTTGCTGCTTCTTCTATATCTTTAAAAGTGGATTTACCGCTTTGAACAACACTAATAAGTTGTGCCTTATTAGGTGCTATATTAAAATTTTCTTCATTAGGTACTATATTAATAAAATCTTTCTTTGCTCTTAATAGATTTTCTTCTTGTGTAACCCATTCAAGATTAGATACAGAATTTTCTCTTTTGTTATGATTTAAGTGGTCTATAGTTAAATCTTCTGCGTTTGGAATAGGTTTAAAAGTAAGCATAACTAATCTATGAGCTGATTTATGTCCATAAGGGGTTTTTACCATTACATATCCACCATTGTTAATTTTAATAGGCACATTATTTTTATGTTCATCTTTAAAATTGCCTAAATTAGAGACATAAATTCTAAATTCTTTGTTCCATTTCCATTTTTCCATTCTAAACTGAAATTTTGGTAAAATAAATTTTATCATATAAAACACCTCTTTCTTTTTATCTTATAAATATATTATATAATATTTTTATAAAAAAATAAAGCAAGAGTTTTTTTCTTGCTTTATTAATTATTGCTTATAATTTAATTTTTATATTTAATCTGGAATAATTTTATCTCCTATTGGAATACCATTACCATCAATTTCCTGAATGAAATTAATTGTATTCTTTTTTAAATTCCCATTTACTTTCATAAAAGTAGTAACAGCACTTTGTGCATCTTTTGTTTTTACTGTAGAGTTTCTATTAATAACTGCACCATACTTTTCATTTGGATGCCAATTAATTATAAAAGTTTTCATTATCTTCATTCCTTTCTTTTTTATTTTCTATATATATTATATAATATTTTTTATGAAATATCAATTAAAAATTATTAATTCTGTTAATTACTTTTTATGTGTTATAAATATTATGCACCTCCAATAGTGGATTAATAATTTTAATATAAGTACCTTTCATTCCCATATTTAATACTTCTGCCACTTTATTTTCTTTCATTTTTTTAATTAAATTATTATAAACTGGGCGGGAAATGCCATATTTGTCTACTAATTTAGAAATTGTAATATTACCCTCACTACCAATAGAGTCAATAATTGACATAAAAGCTCTTTCTTCTGCATGCGTTAATTGCTTAAAAAATTCTTCTTTAGTTAAAGGTTTATCCTCACTTTCAATAAGAGAGAGTTTCATAATTGCGGCAACGCCTCTATTAATTACTTCTAAGGCAGCTGATGAAGAAATATCTTCTGTATCTGTTTCTGCAAAGACCGCCGCGGCCGCATCTTCACATAATTTATATTCTAAATCTTTTGTCTCTTGGTCTGCTTTTCCTGTTTTTAAAGACATAGCATATTTAATATCTTCTTTCTCTGTTAAGGCAATAATGTTTTCTAAAGAAGGTTCTCCAATTTTATCTAGTGTTTTTCTTAATCTAAAACAATTTGCTAATTTTTTATCTTCTTTTTCATTGTTGTTTTTAGCTTGTTTTAATGTATTATAAAGTTGTCCTGCAACCGCCTTTTTCATTTTATAATTATTATAATTTCCAATTAGGTCTTTATTGTCAAAAAAATACATTTTAAACAAATCTTTATATTTATTATTTAAAATATAAGATTCTCCAAATAAAGTTTCTAAATAGTTTATATTTTGTTTTAATAATTCTTCTCGATAGCATCTAATATCTTTTACTACAATATGTTCATCTTCAAGGTATAATTCTTTAGAATACCAAGTTTTATTAAATAATAAATCGTCAAAACTTGGTAAGATTACTAAGATACTATCTACATCACTTGTTGGTGTAGATAAATTATAGTTTTGAGAACCATATAAAAATACACCAACAATTTTATCTTCATTAAAGATTTGTTTAGCATAATCTAAATGTTTTTGTAATTTCTTCATAATTGATTTATTAGTCATTGTTATCTCCTGTAAAATAAGTTTCAACTGTTAATGTATCTAAATTAAATAAAGCAATTTTATTTGTAATAAAAGAACCTAAATCTAAAGCAATTTTATGATTATTAGCATATTTGTAAATAAAAGGTTCTTTATTCCAATCAGCTAATAATTGTTGACCTTCGCCAATTATTTTCCCTCTTTCTTGAGTAGTATCAGCAAACAATGCTTTATTATTATAAATTTTTTGTATAACATTACAGCTAGGTGTATGTCCATGCACTATAAAAGAATTATCTTCATAATCCCAAGATTCTAAGATATGCTTTCTATCCCAGCAATAATTATCATTTGCATCTAAATAATCCCAATATCCAGAATGACTTAATCTGATTTTTTGTCCTTTTTTATTAATATATTCAGCTTTATAAGGTAAATTTTTAGCCTTTTCAACAATTTTACTTAATTCTGTTACGTCTGTGGGATTATCTTTATTCCATTTAGTACGAATTTCTTCCACTGTGGTATACCCGCCATTTGAATGTACCCATAAAGGTGGGTTAAAACCATTAAGGCTAGCTACAGCTCCCTCTACAAAAAAGTTTTCGTGATTACCTTTTAAATAAATTACATTAGGCATTTCTAATAATTCTAACATAATTTTTAAACCATTAGGTCCTCTATCTATTGCATCGCCTAAAAAATATAATGTATCAGTTGCATCAATATAAGATTTAATTTTTTCCCATAATTGATATTGACCATGCAAATCTGTAATGCAATAAGTTTTATTCATTCTAATCATCTCTCTTTCTTTTTCATTTTTTCTTTAATAATATTATATCAAAATTTTAATAAAAATTCAATAAAGGACAATATCAATTAATACTAAAAAATAAAGTTTTATATTTTTTATAGAATGTAAGAAGGAGGAAAAATAAATATGGCAATAGCTTTAACAAGTAATAGAAATAATACTTCATATGGAGTAAATTCATATGTAGCTGACGATGAAACTGATATAAAAGATTTACCAGTAGATGTACAACCTGGTAGTACATGCATCGTAGTAAATCCAACTTCTGTATATATGTTAAATACAAAACAAGAGTGGGTTAAATTATAATGAAAAAGGAGGAGATACAATGGCTTTTAGTCCAGAAACTTACGCCTTATGCTTAAAAAATACTGTTGAAAGAATTGATGAAGCATTAACTTCAGTTTATAATTATAAAGGTAGCGTAGATACAATAGCAGATTTACCGCTAACAAATAATAAAGTTGGAGATACGTATGATGTAAAGAGCGAAGGCGGACAAAATTATGGATGGAATGGAGAATCATGGGATTCATTAGGTGTAAACCGTGAAGCAACAGATACTGATTTAGGTTTAATTAAAAAGAAAGATAATACATTTAATACAACTACTTTTGTTGGAGATATGACGGCTATAAATAGTAATAATACAAGTATTACTGGTTCGGGGATTACTTCTGTTAATGGAGAAGGTAATTTTGAAGTTAGCAAACCAACAACAATTTTAGCTAGTAAAACTAATAATATTGCGGGTGAGGTAGTTAATATCACTCCATCATCACAAATTAATTTAACTACTGGTGGGAGTATTAATTTAGTAACCGATGGTTTAGATGGAGCAGGAATTACTATTAATGCTGTTAACAAACCAATATCACTAATGGGAAAATTGACTATAGATGGATATAATGATACTTATATAAATACTTCTATAATATGTAGTAGTTCTATAAAGGCGGCTAGTTTAACAGCACAAGAATATATATATGCAAAAGAATTATCTGCTAATGGCAATATATATGGGAAAAATTATGGCTCAAGCAGAAATATAAACATTAATTCTTTAATTGAAGAACGAGGGGCTAGAGATAATATTGTTTTAGGAGAAGGTAATAGCTATATAAGACATCAAGGACAGCCAGCTCAAAATATTGAAAATATTATTATTGGAAATAATAATAAAATAACAGATGAGGCAGTAAATGATTTTATTATTGGCAAATCTAATATAATTAAGTCAAAACATTCAACAGCTTTGGGCCTTTCAAATTATATTACAGACCGAGCAGATTATTCTTTAGTAAAGGGTCAAGATAATAATATACAAGCTTTAGGTGTAACTGCATTTGGTTCTAAAAATAATACTACTGATTCTGCTAATTTTGGTTTAGTCTCTGGTGTTAGTAACATACTTAATGGAAAGACATCAACTGTTTTAGGAGATAATTTAAACGGTTCTACAGAGACAGGTTCAATGACTATTGGTACTTTTAATGAAAAAAAAGATGCAATGTTTGTAGTTGGTAATGGTAACCAATCTTCTTCTAGCGTAATTACAAGAAGTAATGCTTTCGAAGTATATAAAAATGGAGATGCTGTTATACAAAACAACTTAACTGTTGGAGGTACTATTAATTCAAGTAGTCTAAAAAATATTCCAGTATGGACATTAGATGATATACAAGAGTCTGATGAACCTGTAAATATATTCAAATACTTCTTAGGAGATGGTTATAATGATTTTACAACATGTAATAGATGGTTCATTGTAATGCCTCAAATCCCTCGTCAATTTTTCATAGGACATAAGAGTAAACAAGGCGTCACTTTGAATTTATCATCACTCGGTGAGATGCATCTGTTATATTTTATTAAATCTTCAGAAAAATGGACAATCACATTGTATAATATTACTAGTAAATTAAATGAAAGTAGTACTAAGTCTATTCCAACTATTGAAGTTAGGTCTTTTGTAGAAGATGAATCAGGTAATTTTAGTGCATTAACTACAATCCCTACATTTGTTACATCTGTTTCTGGTATGATGGATGCAGACTATAATCCAAGTAGTGATAGGCATATTATCACGATGAAGTATCTGAATACTCGTATTCAAGAACTTCTTGATAATGAAATATCTTCTAAGATAACTGAAGAATTAAATAAAATAAATGTAGCTGAAAATAAAAATTAAACATAAGAATATTTTATATAAATTATTCTATAGGTTTTAAAAATAATAATTATTTTGAAAGGAGAACAAAAAATATATGGCAAAATATAAAATTCATAAAAAAATAGCAAAAGCTATTAGTTATTCACCAGTAAAAAGAGCAAGAAAAAATGTTAAATATATTGTTATTCATTATACTGGTAATAAAAATGATACAGCAAAGAATAATGCAGCATATTTCGCAACTTCAAATAAAAGAGAAGCTGGCGCTCATTTCTTTGTTGATAGAAATGGAGAAATTTATAAATCAATTCCATTAAATAGAACTGCTTGGGCTGTTGGTGGTAGTAAATATCCAGGAACAAAAGGTGGTTCTTATTATAATAAATGCACAAATTTTAATTCAGTAAGTATTGAATTATGTGATATTACTGATAAAGAGCCTTCACAAGAACAGATTAAGGCAGTTAAATGGTTAATTAAGAATTATATTCAAAAGTATTGTAAAAATGCTAAAACAATTATTAGACATTGGGATGTTACAGGTAAGGAATGTCCTGCAAGAATGATTGGAGTTCAGAATAAAAAATGGAATGAGTTTAAAAAGCAAATTTCAAAATAAAAAAATCTAAAGTCTATTTTAAATCTGAAAGGCGGGCGTCAACGCTCCAAGCAGATTCCCGCAACTTTAATTTAGGCATAAAAAAATAAGGCGATTATTTTAATTAATAATCGCCTTATTTTTATTTTATTTTTTAATCTTTATAATCTAATGTGAAAGGTATCCACATATTAGGATTGTAATTTATTTCATAATGATATTTACTAACTTCACTTCCTGATATATCTTCTACTGTATAAGTTACATTATCTGATAAACCAATAAAGTGTTTTTTATAGTAAGTTTTCTTTGTCTTACTATCTTGTAGCTCTACAATAATCTCTAATTGATTATCTTCTCTATCAGCCTCAATATTCATTCTGCCTTCAATCGAGAATAATGTATCACCTTTTATACAGTTAATAACTGTAACTCTTCTGTATACATTGAAATTTTGTGCTTCTTCAGTAATATTATTATTAACTCTTTCAGCTTCATTACAGCCTCCTATTAGACAAGCTACTAGGATAAGACTTGTAATGAGAGCAATTATTTTACTTATTTTCTTTCCCATTTATTCAACCTCCGCATATCTTTTACTCATTAATTTATCTAACATTAAATCGTATCCGGTTACGCCCTTGATAACCTGTTCAAAAATAACAGGAGAGCAACCACTAACGAATGAAACATCTGGACCTTTGTCTAAGATAGTATCATTTGATGCATTTACATTCCAATATACAAGTTTTGGACATTTCAATCCACACATCTCCCAATCTTTTCTAATCTTTTCCATTTCAGTTGCTGCATTATCAACTGTCCACTTTTTAGTTGAGCCATAGCACCAATTTGGACCTGTTCCTGAGTCAATCTGCATATCTGAAATAATCACAATTGTTTCTGGTATATCTTCCGCTTTTGTTGAAGGGTTTAAAGCAATTTTCTTTAATAAATCAAAAGTTGCATTGATGTTTGTGTTTTCACATAAATTTGTCATATAACATCTTTCTACTTTATCAACAAAATTTACACCTTTAAATTCAACTAACTGTGGTTCACTAGAAAAACTAATATAATTATTTTTAAATGGTCCATTATTTCTTTCTGCTGTGTACATTCCTAATGAAATAGCTACATCAATAGGTGCAACACTATTTCTGCTACTCCATGTCATTGAACCTGATGTATCTACTACACATAAGATATTACTCTTATCTCCATTGAAATAATCTGGTAAATTATTCCAATATTTTTCAACCATAGCAATATCAGTTTCATCATCACTATAAGTTTTTCTTGCTTTGTTTACTACTTCATATGGATATAAAGTTTGAGCGTTTACTTTTGTTTTTTTATCTTTTGCAAAAGTTTCATACTTTTTAGCAATAATATCACGTCTAGCAAAAGCGTTCTTATAAATTAATCCTGCTTTTGATGGAATCTTATCGAACTCAATCTTATCCCATTCATTTGCTGACATTAATCTTTCAAGGACATTAATCTTCTTTCTTAATGCGGAAAGAGTTAATCTATACTGTCTATGAGTCATACCTAAATATCTTCTAATAATATCTGCCGCCTTTTTTGTTTCTTTTGATGAAGCATTTTCTGAAGGAAGCCACTTTGCTAATAATGAAGGAGTTTTACACTGAACATCAAGAGCTAACTGCTTTTTAATAAAATATAGTGCATCTTCTTCAATAGGCGTTCCAATTGTTGAATAAAAAACATCATCCCATCTGCGGTAAGTAGGAATTAATTCTAAATTTCTTTTTGCTACTTCTGGTTTTTCTTTTGCTAACCAGTTAAAACAAACTCTGAAAAATCTTCTTTCTCCCTGTCCGCCTCTACAATCTGCAAGATAAAATAAACATTTTAATGCTAAAGACTCATTTTCTTCTAATGCATTTTTAAATAATAAAATACAATCATTTTCTGTTCTTTGGCGATAAGCTCCGCCTAATGCAAATAAATCATAAACATAAGAACAAGTAGTTTTATGAGCTAATGCTCCATTTTCTGTTCTTGTAAAATTTGTTTCATTTTTTAAACCATTTAAAAAACTATTCATTATCAATTCTCCTTTTTTCATAGAACGGTTATTTTCATAACCTTTTATTTTTTTACTTTCTATATATATTATATAATAAAATTTTATAATTTTCAAATAAAGAGGTAGGTGAGATTCGAACTCACACCAATTAAGGCACACGGTGTTGCAGACCGGGACGTTAGCCATTTCGCTACTACCTCAAAAATAAAAGGCTATATATAAATTATACAGCCTTTGTCATAAGTACATCCTAACATTTTCAGAATTTTCAAAGAGCAAAAATGTTATTCCTTACTTACTTTTGATAAGTACATTTGAAAATATTATTATTAAATAAATTTTTTTATACTTATTTGCTGTTGGCTCTTTTCTCTTTTTATATATAAAAACTCTATAAGAGTTTTATAATCTTAGCTTGTGGCTATTTTCCGAACACCACAAGCCTTTATGGAAAGGGGTTTGATAATGGGAACTAGACAAGTAGATTGTTTTTTATTTCTCTTGATAATTGCAAAAACTTTTACCATAAAAACTCATTATCTCAAACGAGGCTATCTTCTATTTATAGAAAATTTTACTGTACATCGCATTTACTTACTTGTTCGTAATATATACTTTGTAATTTTGCTGTTTCTTGTCTAAATATATACCCTATTAAATTTTTACTTATTAATTAATTAATTCAAGACATAATGTATGATTTGCACGGATTCGAACCGCTATGTAAGATTAAAATTCTTAAGTTTTACCAATTAAACTATTAAATCTACAAAAAATAATTTGCTGTATATGTCTTTTAAGCACTATGTGGGTGCTGCCCCCACGTCTTTAGCTTGGAAGGCTAATGTACTAGCTGTTATACGAATAGTGCAAGATATATACTCACTTATAAAATAAGTTTTCTCATATCTTAAATTGATAATTAATTATCTATCAATCTAAGCCCCCACTCAGATTCGAACCAAGATAAACTCCTTACAAGGGAGCCGTACTACTATTATACTATAGAGGCATAAAGAGTAAAAATTTACTCTTTTTATTTCTTAAACTATTTACATAAGTCAACTAAAGTTGTTCCTCGTTACAACTTGGATATACCACTTTTTCCAAAGTGGGATGGACTCTGTAACCACCACTGATACTTGAACTACAGATACTTACTCTACTTGTCTGCTATTATAGGATTTAAAAGTATCATTGCCACAGCCACGACTTCTTTCAACCTAAAACCCCAAGTCCTTCTCCCAGAAATAAAGTTCTGAAAGTCTTCCCAGAGCGTCCGCTGTGCTATCCTTCTCACGCTTTAGTTCATCTTCTTACCTATGATTCCTTATATCTCCACCGAGTTTCATGCCCTAAGCCATTTCAGACTCGTACAATCATAGTGCCTTACCCCGTTCAAAGGGCATTCAGCCATAAAGTTTAAGTTTTGTATTTCTTTATTAAAAGTTAGCTAGACTTTCAATAGGCTAATACTGCCTTAATGGAGGATATGGGAATCGAACCCATCTGTTTTCTTGCTTGCAAGGCAAGTGACCACCCCATGCAGTCCCATCCCCCAAGGTTGTATACCTTTCGCTAATGGCATACTAAGCGGATTCGTTTTACCGTTTAGTCTTATCACTATAAGACATTAAGTTAGGTATCCTCGACGACCTATCTCTTTATTACTTAGTTCTTTTTTTCTTCTTATCTTTTAATTTGCCATCTGCAATGGCTTTTTCTTTTTTCTGCTTGGCAGCAACCATAGCCGCTTCCGCTTCCCGCTTTTCTTTTACTAAATCTTCGACACTTAAGGTTTTTACATTGCGAATTAAGTTATTTGCAGTTTTATCTGCCTTAACTCTTTCAGCTCTTGATTTTGCATTGTGAATATCAAGATTATTTGAACCAAAATGTGTCCATCCTTTTGTAATTCTTTTTTCACTCATAATATCAATTCCTTTCCTAAAAATTAAATATTTTATTTTATCTATAATATATTAGACCTTCGCCTTGCCAAATAATATCGCCGCAATTTTCAGTCACAGACGACAGAAGTCTGAGCATTAGGTATAATTCACATTATACTTCGGGTAGCGAACCCTAGCTTCTTCTGTCAAGTAAAAACTTTAAAGTCTGACGGAATTGGTTATCCGCAACTTTCACCTATCATTCAGAAGTATTAATTCTTTATTCTGTATTATCGTTGATTTAGGCTACTTATTCAGTAAACTGGTCTTATAGTAAATTTCTTTACATCAACAACGATTTGATATGACTTATTTAGATTTTCCATACTTATACAATTCCTCACAGTTTTCTACGCTGTGGGCATCTGGATTAAGCACTCAAGATGAGTTCTCTATTATGTCATCGACCAGAACCTAACTTTTTACTTGCAATATTATTTAGTGCATTCTCTTAATCTTGAATAATTTTATTCTAATATTTAAACTTCACAGTTTAAATAAAGCACATCTTATAAACTATCGCATATAAGCAATACTCATTCTATGAGAACCCTTAGCACGGTGACATCCGCTCTTCACTAAGATAATAATTATAAATAAAATAAAATATTTAATTTTCAATGTTCTTTATAATTATATCAAAAAATTTTTTAAATGTCAAACTTTTTATTTTTACATTTTTCTTTTGATTTATTATATAAATATTATAACAAAATTTTTTATAATTTTCAAATGATACTCCTAGTAGGACTCGAACCCACATAGCCGCCTTAGAAGGACGGTGGTCTCTCCTGTTGAACTATAAGAGTAAAAAGACTTTTGAATTAAATAAAGTTCATATTTTTAAAATGCTTTATTCTGATATAATAATTAAAATAACTTATCTAATTCAAAAGCAAATGTTCCTTAAAGGATTCGAACCTTTATTACAACATTCGTAGTGTTGCGTGCTGTCCTTTACACCAAAGAAACATTATAATTCAAAATGCACGTTTTTTAGAGACTGTTGGGTTCGAACCAACACCTTTTTCTTCACCATAAAAATTAAATAATAAAACGTTGCTGTTTGCAATACGTGCCAATTTGCTTTATTTAAATGCTCCCAATTACACCAAGTCTCAACGCCCATACGGAGAATTGAACTCCGGTCTCATGCGTGACAGGCATGCGTCATAACCACTAGACCATACGGACAAAATTACTAGACGAATTTTTCCTTAGCAAGAAACCATAAAAAATTGTAGCTAAAAATATTTGCTGTATTCGTCTATATGAAAGTACAGAATTGATGCAGGCACCGCTTCTGCTGAAAGTCATTGCTTTCGTTTGAACAGCCCCGGCAGGATTCGAACCTGCGTAATGTAGGAGTCAAAGTCCTATGCCTTACCGCTTGGCGACGGAGCTAAAAATTTTTCAAACATTTTCAAAGAAGTGCTTTAATTATCTTCTTCATTCATCGACTTAGCAAGCTTTTTATTCTTTACAGAACTTGTCCAACAAGCAATGTTTGAAAAGTGTGCGTGAGAGGGTTCGAACCTCCGATGGGACTAGCCCGCTTGATTAAAAGTCAAGTGCCCTACCACTAGGCGACACGCACATATATTAAAGAGAACACGGCTTCAAAACTCTTTTATAGTTATCTTTTGACTAAAGTTATAAGAATTACCCATTATCATATTTTCACTATTTAACTTTCTTATATTATCTTATCATCGTGTTTTTTAGGGTGAAGTAAGAGAATTGAACTCTTATCTCAAGATTCACAATCTTGCGTGTTTACCGTTACACTAACAACACCATTATATTATAATATTTAAAAATCAGTGGTGGAGTCTTACTCTTTTTAAATATTACAATTATTTTTAAATTATAAGAAAAATACGGCGGTGAGCTAAGTACTATTTACACCAAGACTTTTGATACTCAAAGGCTTAATCCCCTTACCTTTTCTTTGATGTCTTATTACCTAATATTTTTAATACTCAAAGCAAATATTAAAAATATATTTTTCTATAATTATTATTCAAATTTAATAGTTATATAATAACTTTGTAATTTTTCAGTCGGCAACTATTGTTCGCAAATGAACTTTTTCTTTATGATACTTGACTTCTTGCGACATGTTAAGTCACCAACTGAATTACAAATTTAGTGTTGGTATAAATACCAACTCTAATAAAAATCTCTTACGATTTTTGTTCAAATCTGGGAAGTAGGATTTGAACCTACAACTTCCGCATCCCAAGTGCGGCGGTCTACCAAATTGACCTATACCCAGATATACAAGAGGAGTTAATTAGCCTTTTAAAATCCTCAATTTTATGCTCTATTAAAAAAATAATTTTGCTGTAATCCTCTTTAAATAGTGCGTCTAAGAATCGAACTTAGATATTTTCCTTATCAGAGAAAACGTTTAACCATTAGCGTAACGCACTTCATTCAAGACACTTTAAAAACTTTTCGCATTAACCGTTATGCTATTAATCAAATAAATGGCTGATTAAATTGGATTTGAACCAATAATATAAAGTTGGAAACTTCATTTGCTGTTTGTGTCTTTTTATTATTTATTCATTTTATAAATATATTATATAATAATTTTTTATAAATTTCAAATTATTATACTAGCGGAGCTTACAGGACTCGAACCTGTACTACTGTTACATAGGATAGGTTAGCAACCTACTGCGATACCATTACGCCAAAACTCCAAAAAGTGGATAGAGATGGATTCGAACCACCGACGCTTAGGGCTTCAACCTAACGCTCTTCCTACTGAGCTATCTATCCATAAGATGGCTGGTAAAGGGATAGCCATCTGCCTCACTGATTTTGCCCCTTAATTGTTCAGATGTTGGACTTACATTTGGACAACGATAACTAATACCGTCTCTCATGCCCAAAAAGAGATTCGAACTCTTATGCCTATGCCACTGTTTCTAAGACAGTTGCGTCTACCATTTCCGCCATTTGGGCAATATATGTTTATACTATTACCTTATTTATATAAACATGATTTACTGAGTCACGTAGTAAGGTCGCTTTTCAAGGCTCTCAGTTATTCTCTCCTTACCCAGATACCGATATCACCTAAGTCGGAAGGGATAGTCCTCTTGACTAACAGTTCACTTAACGCTTTTGGTTAAGACGTCACCCTCACATTCTTTAAAGTGTTGTAGGGAACACTGATGGGCGAAGAGGGAATCGCACCCACTCGGGACTAACGCCTCCGGTTTTACAGACCGGTGTGTCTACTTTATCACGCTACTCGCCCTTTTATATATAATCAAATTTATCAAACATTGGAGCAAAAGTCTTAACATGATTATGAGTTAAAATACCCATTAAAGTTTCTTTATCATTTTCTTCAACAATAAAGATTCTTGCTGTATCAGTAGTAACTGATTGTCTACCTTTTGGTTCTGTTAATCTTTTTGCACAATCTTCAACCTTTTTTATATCTGCTGTATTAATTTCCATTCTTCCTTTACTACTAACAATAGTAAAAATAGGTTTGTTATTTTTAATTTTTGGTTTCGTATCAATAATTTTGCCACACCAATTCATATGATATTCTTCATGTATATCTGTTATTATTAAGTGTGTCTTTACTAAAACTTCTGCCATTTTTTACCCCTTAAAAGAATTGAAAAAATTTATTATATCATTACTTACTTCTCTTGTTTCAATATTTTCGCTCCTTGGAGCAGGTTTAGATTGATAATAAGGATGTTGCTCTTTCCAACAACTTAAAAAATGTTTTGTTAATTTATCTTCTGTTTTAAATTTTTTATTACAAGTTGGACAAATATACATTTTAAATGCTCCTTATTTTTTCTAGTGAACTTTTTCTTTTGGTAAGAGAAATAGTACTAAAGAACTTAACAATTTTAAGAGTGTCTATGTCATATTGCTCTTGTTGTACAACACTAATTTTGGTTTTCCTAAAGCTAGTTTCCTTACTATCCCACTGCATTTATATACCGAGCTAAGACTGACGCGGTTTGAGCTGCTCCTGCGGACGTTACTGTTTATTTACTGTGAGTTCTTCAACGACAAACTGCTTCTCACCTCCGACATGGTTTTTTCACAGTTACATGTCTTCATAATCTGCTTTAGTAGGAACGGAGGGAGTCGAACCCTCAAGACACTAAGTCACAGGAGCTTAAATCCTGCGTGTTTGCCAATTTCACCACGCTCCCATAAAAGGTGCTTTAGGCACCTATTTTTTCTATATTTCTAATCTGTCTTGTTAATTTTCTAACAACACCCGGACTCTTAATATTTTTCCCATTTGCCTGTAAATTTGCCATTCTGTTTTTCATAATTGCTAATTTAATTTCTTTTTCCATTATTAATTACCTCTTTCTTAACTTTCTATATATATTATATAATAATTTTTTAAAATTATCAAATTATTTTTATATATTAAAGAGTTATGCTAATATGCTTACACCACATGACCTACTCATAGAAAAAATATATCTTTTGTTTTTAAAGTACAAAAGACTAAAAACTTGTAATTAAAATCAAAACTTCTTATAATATAAACTCTTAATTATAAGAATGAAGTTTTATTTTAAAATTGCGGAGACGGGATTCGAACCCGTGTTCACAGCTTATGAGGCTGGGCTGGAGCCTCTCCAGTCTACTCCGCAGTCATCCCTACGGGACTCGAACCCGTATTGCCGCCGTGAAAGGGCGACGTCCTATTCCTGTTAGACCAAGGGACGTTACCCGCATTTTTAATAAGGAATACGGAAACCTTTTAAGAGAGGTTTTATATTTTTGATAAATTGAATTTTACAATCTATCTTTTTTATTACATATATATTATATAATAAAATTTTAAAATTATCAAATTATTTTTTAATTTGAAAAGTTGCTTAAGGAAATCGAATCCTCGTTACCAAAGTCTTATGTTTAAAACTGCTTTGGTAACTCTACCAAGAACAACTATTTTTTAACGGAGGGGGAGGGACTCGAACCCTCAGTGGACTTTCGTCCATCACTGGTTTTCAAGACCAGCCCAGTACCAATTGTGGCACCCCTCCAAGATTACGCCGGTGAGAAATTGCGTCTCACACCTTCCCCCTCTCTGGGTCTGTTCACTTTACACTACGACGTGAATATATTGCCCCGTCGGGCTATGCGTACGCTTTGCAAAGTTGCCACCCACTTTGCAGTATATTTAATCAGTTAAGCGTTTTTCCTTCTTAAACTATCAGCAGCCACTTGTGCTTCCCGAATAGGACTCGAACCTATATCTCAAAACCTTCTCATATACTCTTTGGACTCGTCCTACTTGGTACCACTTCGACAAGTCTTGGCTTAACTCCGGCGGCAGGGTTCGAACCTGCGAAATCCTGATTAACAGTCAGGCGTTGTACCACTCGACTACACCGGATTATGTGGCACTATTTGCTCTCAACCTGTGCCAAAGGTCAATTTTGTTACTTTTTCTGAATGGGTTGGAACAGATTATTTATTTTCGCAGTATCCCATCAATTTGTCCCTACAGTTTTTCTTCTGCGGTCTGAGTTTCATCAGGTAGTCAGACGCCCCTAGGACCTAAGCCCTACCCTTATTCTATATTTTAATAGGCGTCACCGTGGGTTCCGGTTCCTATCTAAAGGTGGTAGAGGATTCCATCAAGGAAAACTGGACTTCTACTTCTTATTTGTTTTCTTTTTACCAAAAAATTTTTATAATATCGGATAACCATAAACGATATTTTAAATTGAATAACTGACAGGTCTATCTATTCAATTCTTTAAGTACCCAAGACATTTCCTGCTGTCCGTACTTTGGTTTTCCCTTTATTTCATAAGTTGCAACTCGTCTACTATAAAACCTGATGTGACTTTAAAGGAACAGGACTCCATTTTTTCCATGCATCTCTTATGACTTTTGATTAGGTATCTCACAATCACTTAGTTTAGCGTGTTATTAAGCAACCACGGCGTTCTTGAAGGGGAATCGAACCCCCGTCTTACAGTTATTGCTGCACGTTCTTCCAATTAGACTATCAAGAATACTTCTTACCAAAAAGTAATTACTTTTTATATCTTATATAAACATTATATCAAAAATTTTTTATATTTTCAAATAAAAGATTTATCTTTGATGACTTCCAAGGCTTGCAGGATTATTTTTATAGCCTCAATTTTTTGTACTCCTGTTACTGTTGTATCCCTTCTTTCTTTTAAGGGTCTGGTTGCGTCCAGAACATCTCTCAAATTTCAAGAGCTATAGTAGAATTTGTTAGTAATTGATAAAATATTTTATTTGTTTTCTATATAAGTATTATATCATAATTTTTTTAAAAAATCAATTTATAACTTTTACCCAAAGTTTTTTTAAATTTCTTTTTCTTATTTATTATACATATATTATATAATAAATTTTTATAAAAATCAAGTATTATTCATTTACATAAATAAGTAATTCTCCTGTATCTGCATTTGTATATATCGCACCTTCGCATTCATGATTATCTAATGCTAATTCTGCAATATGCCAAGGTACATCAAATATATCACCTTTATATAGTTCAGTCTCTTGTTCTGATGCATAATCATAAGTTAATATTTTAATATCTGTATCAGAACCTATATACTTTAATAAATCAATTAATTTCATTTTAATACCTCTCGCTTTCTGCTTTATATTCTTCTTCAGAAATTTCTTCCCAATAAGTATTTTCAAGAGTATCATTACGAAAATATTCTAAATCTTCTTCATCATATTCATTTTCATTATTCCATCCTGTGACAAGATATTCAAAACTATCAGCCTGACCCATAGCAAGTTCTTCCGCATAATCTGCTAATTCTTTTTCAGTTACTTCATCACCAAAAGCAACATATTCTTCAAAATCAGTTCCACAATATGGAGTGCTACCTTTAAATACATAATATTTCATTTCTTATCAACTTTATATAAATATTATATCAAAAAATTTTAAAATTATCAATTAATCTTTTGTAATTTCATTTAAAGTTTTCATTTGATGATAGCCATAATGAGTAAGTAACTCAATAATATTTTTAGCTCCCACGGGATTCATAGAATGAACTGCAAAGCCATTAATAGAAATTTGATTTTCTACAATAAATTTAGCTACATCATATCCAGTTTTATCTAAGCCTAAATCATGGTCAAAACTTAAATAAATCTTAGCATCAATTGGTTTATATTTTGTTAAATAATCTATTACTGATTGATAAGTTCTCAAAGTTATAAAATTAATTCCACAATTCTTGAAATATCTTTTATAATTATCTGGAATATTTCTTTCATCATCTAAATAGATAAATAATTTTTTCATTATCTTAATACCTTTCTTTTATCTTATATAAATATTATATTATATTTTTTATAAAAAATAAAAAGAAGAGCATAAACTCTTCTTTTTATTTATTTTCCAAAATATAACCACCATTTACTTTTTGAAATATTTAGTTTCTCAGTCTTTAAATTTTTAATTTTCTTATTATTATTTACATAAATATCCATTTGTTTTTGAACTAAATTGTTAGACTTTAAGTCTGGATATAATTGAACTAAAGTAATAAGACTTTCTTTATTAGCAGTTTTAATCATTATTTTTTCTTCTTGAGTCATATATTCTTTTACTAATACGTCAAGAGCAGTTTCAATTTTTTCATTTTCTTGTTCATAAATAACTATTTTTTCATCAATAATTTTTCCTTCTGCTACATCGTTTATCATGCATATTGCTGCTATTATACCTATTATAAGAACTGTACCACATATTATACTAAGACAGCCACCACACCATCCTTCAAGATTTAAAAAATAATCAATAACCCATCCTATTATTATTAATGCAATAAAAACAATACCAAAAATAATTAACATTATTTACCCCTTTCATTATTTAATTTTAAAAACACCGGTAGATGGAGTCGAACCACTTACACCACAGGTTTTGGAGACCTGCTCTAGCCCGGCTAGGATTTAGGTTCTACCGATAGATGCGGAAATGTCCATTCCCGCATTTTATTATTATTCTATCCCAAAATAATATCTACCTTACCAGTTGCAATATATGTCGACTGTACCATATGCACAGCCAGTATCATATACTTTCGCTGGTCCAAGAGAAGTCATAAATTTAGAATACTTACTCTTGAAACTATAATTACAAGATACAACGATGTAGCCATCTTTATCTCGTACAGTTCCATCATTTGCTACATGACGACCTGGGATTTTCAAACCGCCACCCGGCAAAATGTGTTGAGAATAATATGTTTCTCTTTGACCATTATAATTTTTAACTCCCATTGATGGTGTTAAAGGATTTGAAGTAATATGGTATCTGCCATTATATTGCAATTCTACACCCTGAAAGGAAGGAATTGGTTTATATATTTTAATTTTAATTACTTTTCTAAATCCACCATCTTTAGACATAACAATTATTTTTCCTTTTCCTGCTCTTTTTGCGGTAATTGTTTTGCCTTTTACAGTTAAGATTTTTTTGCTCTTGTTTATAATTCTAATTTTTTTACAAGTTGCATTTGTAGGTTTAATTTTATTTACTTTCACCTTTTGCTTATCTCCAACTGTCATTGTCTTTTTACACTTTACTTTCATTTTTTTGACCTTAACAGTAGGTTTTTCTGTTGTGGTCTCATACTCAATTTTACTTGTTGTCATTGTTGCTATATCTGCTGCATCTACTGTTACTTTATCTTCTTTTAAAAATGTATACATTACAATAGTAAGAATTATAGTAATAATAATTGCTGATATATTAAGCATTAATTTTTTCATTTCTTTTCTTTCTCCTTTTCTTAATGCGGATGCTCAGTTAACGTATCTTTAAATGAGACCTCCGCCTATTCAAAAGAACGACAGAAAATAATTATGCCAAAATTATTCTCTTATGCAATCAAGATTCCCAAGTTGCCAGTTCGGAAATTCTCTTTATCATGTGCCAATATGATATTGCTCGCTCTTACTTCAATAAAATATTGAAGATTTGCAAAGACTATAATCTTATTTGCTACTTAAGATATTGATAATCTTCTTTACTGTCTTTATAAATGGGATAAAGTTTATAAGACTTTTAAAATATTCAGTTGTTTTTCGCCTATTGGCGAATACTCTTAGTAGGATTCGAACCTACAAAAAACAGTTTTTGAAACTGCCGCCTATGCCATTCGGCTATAAGAGTTCAATTAATAAACTTATTTTTATTTATCCAAACACAATGAGGTTCAAAAATAAGCAAAAACTATCCTGAATAGGCCTGTTAGGACTTGAACCTAAGACCTTGGAGTTATGAGCTCCCTGCTCTAACCAACTGAGCTACAGGCCCCTCTTTTATTTTCTTATATTATATTTTTTATAATCTTTATTCAAATAATTTTCAAGAGTACCATAAAGTTTATGATTACCTATTTCTTCAACTGGAACTCCCCACAATTCAGCTAATATTTCTTCTTCATACCAACATTCTATTGCATCTTTTTCAGTCCAATAGCTAACATAATCATTTATGTCCCAAGAATCATAAATTTTTTTATAGGCTTTTCCTTTTGGTGGTAATTTATCTACATTTCTTCTTACTTTTTTATTAGCAAGTCTCTTACTTTTTTTAGAGCTTCTCCCTCCATCTTTTATAATGGGATGTTTCTTATATGAACGACTCATAATATCACCTCTTCTTATTTAAACAAGACACAAAATAATGTGGCGAAAACAGGACTTGAACCTGTGACTCCCTATAGTGCGATATAGGTGCTCTACCCTCTGAGCTATTTTGCCTAATTTGCTGTATATGTCTTAAATTTATATAAAATTTTAACAAGCAACTTTTATATAAAATGTCCTTATATTAAAAAATTCTTTTTTCTTGCTATACTATTAATAGTATTTTTGAATTTTCTCATATCACTTTGTTTATCAAAATCCCAAAATAATAATCCAGATTTTTCAATCCAAGTTACATTTGCATTAAAAGATAATAAATATTCTACAAAGTCTGCGGGTGATATATCTAATATTCTACATGGAATCCACCAATTAGCTGAACCAGCAGAAAAATTTGAAGTATCTATACAATGCCATTTTCCTGTTGGTGATTTCCATTCAGTAGCACAATAAACATGAGCCATTTTTTACTCCTTTTTTAAATAATAAAACTACTTGTTTCTAATAATAAATCTTCAATACATAAATTATCATAATGTGTATATGGTATTCTTATAATAGGTATATTATTTTCTTTACACCATTTATTTTTTTCTTTATCACTAAATTGAGTTTTTTGAAGATGTTCTTTTGTATTCCATCCACTACCTTCTTTATAGAAAAAATGTTGACCCCCATCAAATTCAATAATATAAGCATTGTTCACCCAAAAATCAAATCTATATTGTGAATTAGTTAATGAAGAAACACAGTTACTAAATTTTTTCTCTCTTTCAAAAATAATATTATGCTCTTGTAATAAATCTGTAATCTTACGTTCTCCTTTTGAAGATAAACATCCACATGATTGTACTAATTTTTGAGTTAAAGCATGTTCAGATGCATATTTTATATTACCACATCTACATCTACATTTCCATACGATAGAACCATTTCTTTTTCTTTCTTTTGTTGGTTCAAGTGCTGTTAATAAACCAAAAGATTGATTAGAAATATCTTTACCTTTATATACTCTATTAGGATGGTCTTTTTTTATACATCCACAACTTTTTGTATGTCCACTCCTTAAATTAGAACCATTTACTTCAACAATTTTTCCACACTTACATTTACATTTCCAAATTATACTTCTATCAGAACCTCTTTTATCTGTTTTTTCTAAAACAGTTAAATAGGAAAATTGTTTATTTGTTAAATCAATATATTTTGCCATAAATTTGCCATTCCTTTCTTTTTATATTTTATATATAATTTGGAATGGCAAATTTAAAAATTTTTGTCCTTTATACCTCCTATTTAGCTAATCCTAATTTTGCAATTAATTCACTAACATTACGTTTTTCTTCTTCAGTTGGTTCTGCTACTGTTGAAGCAGTTGCTGACTGTAATGTGTTCTGATTACTCTCAACTGCTCCTACTTTTGTTGCTCCCGGCAGAGCTACATCTTCACCCTGTTCTACATTAGTTTTTGCACATGTTAATGCTATTTTTATTTGTAGGTTTTCACCATTTTCAGTTACAGGTATTCTAATTTCTTTTCCACCATTATATAAGAAAGAACCATCAAAAGTTTCTAATAACTTTTTAGTGATAAATTCTTTTGCTTCACTTCCTCTAGCTGCCATTATAACTTTCTCCTTTTTTTTATTTTCTATAAATATTATATAATATTTTTTCAAAAATATCAATCAATATTTATAAATTCAGATTTAGACTTAATAGCATCCATCTCTTCATTTACAAGAACCAAATCATTTTCTTTTAAAGTTGAGGAAAGCTGGATATATGCATCACATAATCTGCATCTTCCACCCCTTAAGCAAGACCTGCCGCATCCTAATCTTCTTTCTCCAAAAGTAGGTAATATATGATGACCTTCTACTTCTCCTTTGAAACCTATAATATATTGGTTAAGTGGTCCAACCCATTGCTTAGATTTAGAATAAATATTCTTATATGCCTCTTGCTGATTATCTTCTCCCCAAAATTCAAAAATATCAACATAAGGCTCATAAATTTTAACATCTTCCGCTCTTATAAAAAATGATTTTATATCATTGCCATGTAAAAATTTTCTTTGACATATGTTTGGAAACACTCTAACATTTATACCATATGAATGTAAAATTGGGGCAATATCTTCTAAATAAAAACATAAACTATCTGTAATAATTACATCCGAATATCCAGTTCTTATTGCGTTCCACATTTCTTCTTCATCACTAATAAAATCTTCTACATAATAAGAAAAATCATTATCATATAATAATTGTATTACTTCTGCTTTTTTATCTAAATCATACTTCTTTAATAAAAATGTATAATTAAATTCTGGATTTTCTTCTTCTAATTGTTTAAATAATTCAATTTTATTTTCTTCTAAAAAGTTAGAACAATCATCAATTTTAATAACAATTCTTTTATCTGAATACCTATTAAAAAATCCTAATAAATCTTCATACTTTTCATCTTTTAACTCTATGATAATTTCATCAAAAGATTTTAAATCTAAACTTCTATTATATCTAACACTATATTTCATTATTTTCTCCTATGAGTAAAAGGTAGTATAGAATTTATACTACCTTTTACCAATATATTTTTATTTGTCAAACTATTCAGCTACTTCATCAGTTTCAACTTCAGCAATGGCGTAACCCATTAATCTTCTTGAACCAACTTTTACTTCTTCCTTTGTTGCCTTTTCAGCTCTTACTAACTGAGATAATCTAGCAACTACCTTTGCCTTTGTTACATCTTCAAAAGCGTCCTGCTCCTGAATAATTTCTGTAATCTTATCAGCAGTCTGTCTTTCAGAAGTTAATACAGCCTCAATAGCATTTCTTAAGTCATCACCAATAGCCTTTGCCTTTTCAGCTCTTTCTCTAGCCTTTTCAGCTTTCTTAATAGTTGCGGCGATTTCCTTATCAATGAACTCAACCTGTGCTTCCTGCTCATCATAAGCGGCAGCTGCTAAAACTACTTCCTTAATTGCTTCTAACATTTCTTTTCTTGTTACTTTCTTTTCTGTGTTTGCCATAATACATTTCTCCTTTTCTTTAACTATATTTCTTTCTTTATCTTATATATATATTATACTAAAAATTTTTATAAATTTCAAGCTGACTTTTTAATGCCTTAAAATCTTCCCATTACTTCTTCCTGTATTAAGTCAGCCTCGGCATCTGATAATTCTTCTAATGACAGCCCAAACTTACTTAAAACTGGGTTTATATCTGCGTTAGAGAGCGTTCCCGCATTCTTCTTTCTTTTAAATTCAGCTATTGCACTTTTGATAGCCTTTTCTCTTTCTGAATCAAAAACTCCTTCTTTATCCATTGCGTATAAATCAAATCCCATTCCCATTCCAAACATATTTTTATCTCCTTATTTTAATATCTTGATTGAATAAAATGTTCCCAATCAGTTGGTTTATCTAAATAATAATCTCCTTTTATATTACAAAAATCTTCTCTACTATAAATTGAATCTCTTGTTTCATTAGCCCAAACATCAATATATTCTACAATAAAATAATTTAAAGCATCTAAAAGATGACTAAGATTAAAATGATGTGAATAAGTAAGAGTACAATCTGCCCACTTTCTAGACTTTTTATCTATCATTCTAATTTTTACTGTTAAGATACCGCCACTTCCATCTTTAAAAGAACAATAACTATCTCTTATCTGACGGATTTCAAATCTGCCTTTCCATAAATCATCTTCTCTAATAGCCTGGTTTACTCTTTTAATATCTCGATTCATTTTTCTTTGAAGTTTCTTTTTATATTTATATATCATAAACAACACTCCCTTTCTTTATCTTATATAAATATTATATAATATTTTTTATAAAAAAACAAAAACTGATAATTAATGGGCATTCTTTTATAATTTATCATCAATAATTTTTATATAATTAAAAGGAGAAAAATAAATGTCAAAAAAAGATTTAACAGGAATGGAATTTACATATTTTAAAGTAATAGGAAAAGATATAAAACGAAGTGATAACAAGCATGTATATTGGAAATGTAAATGTATATGTGGAAAAGAATTTTCAGAACAAAGAACTGCTATTGAAAAAGGTTTACGGAAGTCTTGTGGATGTCAAAAATCTAAATTAATTAGTCAAAAAACACTAATTGATTTACAAGGACAGCGTTTTGGAAAATTATTTGTTCTGGAAAGAGACAAAGAAGCTGAAAAAAATCATCCAAAATCTAAACAAACTTTTTGGAAGTGTCAATGTGATTGTGGCAATATTATTTCAATAGAAAAGGGTAAATTAACAAGTAAAGGTCAATCTTCTTGCGGTTGCTTAAAATCTATTGGTGAATTACATATTAATCAAATTTTATCTACTAATAATATTTCATATATAAGCCAGTATACGAATGAATTATTAAAATCAGATAAAGAAGGCTATTATAAATTTGATTTTGCTTTACTTGATGATAATAATAATATTATTCGTTTAATTGAATTTGATGGCATTCAACACACAATTAATAATAATTATTTTAAAGATGATACAATTCAAAAAAGAGACAACATTAAAAATAAATATGCCAAAGATAATAATATACCTTTAGTTCGCATTCCATATTACAAAAGAGATAATATCACTTTAGAAGATTTATTAACAGACAAATACTTGGTCTAAGTATTTGTCTGTTCCTCTGCTCTAAGTTCATCTCTAACTCTCATTAAAATCTTACCTAAAACATTTTCTTTTGGTAATTGTAAACATTTTTTACAATAACAAGAGCCAAAATGATTATCATGCCAATAATTGCCTTCTACTAATTGTTCATTCTCTGTTGCTAATAATTTAGCCTGCATCCTTTTATTTTTAAATTTATTTGAAACAATTTCATACATTACTTCATCTTTTATTTCATCCCAATTGCTTTTTATCTCTACTCTTCTTCCCAATCGTTTTGCGTCATCTGGAGTGTCTGCATTTTTAATTGCTTCTCTCTGTATTGGGTTACTTGTTTTTGCAGCCTGATATGCATGTTCAGAAGTAGGATATTTTACATTATGATATTCTGTCTGACACGCATAAAAATTTGATAAAAAACTATATTTTCCTTCAAAAGATGTAATCATTATATCCAATTCCTCCTATCTTTTTCAAATTTTTCTTTCTTTTCTCTTTTTAAATTGCGGCGTGCTGGCTTCCCGCCTTTTAACGCTTTGTATTGTTTGCATTTTTGGCACGCTTTACGAAAGGTTCCTTCATGACCTAAGTCACAACATTCTTCATATTTGTAATGTATACAAGTAATTTCTCTATCTTTTGCCATAATTATCTCCCCTTTCTTTAAGAGTTGAAGTCACTGTAATCAAAAATAATAGGTGCTCCATTATTATATCCTATATTCGCTTCATGTAAATCATAAATACAATTATCTGTAATAAAATCAATTAATTTTTCTAATATATCACCACCATAATAAAGGCAAACACCTCTCAACCAGTTTTCTTCTATATTGAAAAAGTTCTTTTCTTCACAAATAGTACCAGTTTTTTTATTAATCTCTTTGGAGTCATAAGTTTTATCATCTGCATTTGTATATTCTACATATTCTTGTTTGTAAATAGGATATTTATTTACTGTTCCAATAAATTCAGTTTTAGCAAAAAGAAAAGATAAACCTTCTTTTTCAGCAATTTTATAATTTTCAACTTCTTTTTCACAATAATCCCATCCATTATCAGTATCACTTCCGCTAAAGCGTTCAAATGTTAGTTTGTCATAATCTTCTGATTCAGTATCATAAATATAATGATATTCTCCTTGAAATGGAATTTTAATGACCGTTGTATTCTTTTCTTTTGAATCCCAAAATATAAATACTAATTTACTAGCTCCACAATAATGTTCATAATCTACTCCTTTAGGAATATTCAGTTTTTCAAATATTTTTTCATTTATATAATTCATTTTTCCCTGCTCATCAAGTCCTATATCTGTAAAGTCACAATCTTGAAAAATCTTTAAGAAATCATTATTAGTCATAAATAAAAACGCCTTTCTTTTTTATTTTATAATAATATTATAACAAATTTTTATAAAAAAATAAAGAAGTAGAAAATATTCTACTCCTTTATCTATAAAATTGAAATATTAATAAATACCATCTGAGTTAAGGCTAATATATCCGTTTAAAAATTCTGTTGTAGTAGTAGGGTTATATATACAAATTTTTACATAAGCATAATATGATTTAGTATCTTCAGATGGAACAATAGATTCAACCGAACAGCTAAACTGTTTATCTTGAGGGTCAAAAATAATATAATCCTCATACCTTTTCATATCATGATATTTAGGTCTTTTGCTAAGTCTTACTCTATTAGTAATGATTACATTAGGAAAATAACCATTTTCATCATAATAATTTATAAAATTTTGAGTGCGTAAATTTACTGAATGTCCCTTTTCAATAATATAACCCTCCTCTTGAACTGCAGAAAAGTCTGGTATATGCGGGTCAAAATTATCTGATTTTTTTAGTTCTATTTCGACTTCATCATCTGGCTGAGAAGCATCATTGTAAAAAAATCATTGCTTTCGCTTCCTCCTTTATCTTGCATTAAAGCCATCAAAAGTAAAGGATTACTCATATCAAATGCGGAAGTTCCCTGATTTTCTCCATTAGTCTGGTTCATTAAAAACATCATCGGAATAAGGTTCTCCTTTAAACCGCCATCGCCGCTCATTAACATAAGAGGCATAAGATTACCAAATGGATTATTTTCAGATGCAGTATTTCCTGTAAAGTCAATCATTGATACTACTTTTGTTACAAAATCAAATCCAAACATAGATTTTGTAGGAAGGATTGTTTTCTTTTCACCTGCCGCAACATCAGTAACCTGAATACCATCTTCTATTGATGTTACGAATACTGGCACACCATTATGCATAATAATATCACCTTTTTCAATGTCTTTAATAGCACAAGGCATTTTAAAAATCATACCTTTAGCATCTATATCAATTAAATCTACATTTACAATTTCATCTTTATTAGCATCATATGACACCATTTCGCCCATTTTATTTTTAATAGCGATACCTAAATGACTTAAATGTCCATCTTTAATTGCTCCAAAATCAAAATTTTTAAAAATATTCTTCATTATCTAATACCTCTTTTCTTTATATCTTTTATAATTATATTATATAATATTTTTTATTAAAATTCAATAAATTAATATCTTTTTAAGGTTTCTAATATAAGTTTTGCACATTCATGACAAAGTTGTGCGTCTTTACTACTATATTTACTATTATGTTTATTTAGACCGTACCCATTCATATTAAGGTGAACATAATCGTTTTTTAAAAGTTCAGTTCCACATCTATCACAAAATCTTTTAATCATTATCTTCACTCCTCCAATCAATGCGTATCTGCTCTGGACCCATTATAGTAACTTTAAAGCCATTATTTTTTAGTTCTTCTGCAAACCTATCAATAAATTGAGGTGGCATACTAAATTCATCTGCTAAACGTCCATATTTAGCACACTTTATTAGAGTATCATTAGCCTCTTTTAAAAAATCATAATAATCTTTATCATTTTCAATACTAACTATTCTTCTTAATTTTTTTGCTGTAACTAAAATTGGTTCTTCTTGTTCTAATGTAGATATAATACTCATTTATATTTTACTCCTTTCTACTACCAAGAGATAGAATAAATATTCCTTTCTAGGGATTTAGGTTCAATTTGATACCCCTTTTGTTTTAATGCCTCAAACACAGCTTCACAAGTTTCTTCATATGCTTCAAAGATTAGTGAACGTTCTTGTTTCTCTGCTTTAAGCTTTATCATTTTTGATAGTTTAACTAATTCATTCCTAACTCTTGTTTGTGTATCTGCACCTAATATAGTTCTAGCCTCTTCCGCACTCATTAATACTTCATATATAGTATTTCTATTTTCCATTTTTATTCTCCTTTATATTATTCCCAATAGATACAAACAATTTCTTCATTATTAGAAATTGAATATGTTATTTCATAACCTAATTTTTGTAATATTTCTTGGATTTCTTTTGTAAAAAATATTGGTATTTGAGGCTGATAGCTGCTATAACCTTGTTTAGCCCTTTCACCTATTCCAATATTGATTTCAGTCATAACTTTTTTTAATTCTCTAGCTCTATTTTTTGCTGCGGCTGTAATTTCTTTTGCTTCTTTTGCTGGAATAATATATCCTTCCATAATTAAATCTCCTTTATAATACATCTTGAAAGTTGAGTTGTCTTTACTCCTCTAAATTCTTCAAATTTTTTCACCGTTCCAGTTAAATCAACAACAGAGCCTTTATCTAAAAATAATTCTTTCTGAGTAAACCATACCAAGCAATCTTCGCCATGATAAAAAGTATGGATATAAGTATAACCATAATTACCATTAAAACCACGAGTTGAATGATATACTACTGTTAAATTGCGGAGACGCTCACCTATTTCTCCTACATACTCAGATAAAGATGGACCTGCGGCTTCCGCAAATTTCTTATCAATAATCTGTTTTGATTTTTCAAAGAAGCAAGCCTCTTCACATTCTTCATCCCAACCATAAATTTCATCAAAAGTAATCGGAATTAATGTAAAATCTTCAGATAATTCGATTTTATTTGGAATATGCCACTTTAATATTGGATTATATTTAGCTCCTTGTTCTTTTAACCAGTCCTTAATAGCATATGTATCTTCTCCATATATACAATAAGTTACTCCGTCTGTATTAAACCCATGTTTTTCTAACCATTCTGCTTTAGTCATATTGTATCAACTCCTTTTTTTAATACCATGAAATATGATAATGCTTAAGTGCATCTTGTCTTATACTATAGCCTTCTTTTTTAAGTTTTTCCTGTAATATAGGTTCTAATGTTTCAGTTTTAATTTCCGAATAACCTCTTTTAGCTGCTTCAAATATGTCCTTTTTTATTTCTTTATATGCACTTTTAAGGGTTATTTCTCTGATTTTTTCGATATTATAGTTAGTTCTCATATTTACTCTCCTTTTATATCTTTATAAATATATTATATAATAATTTTTATATAAAATAAAAGATGAAGAGTTATTCTTCATCTTTTTTCTCATAAATACTTATTTCTATTTTTACTATAATAAATTCACAAATTAATATCACAGCTATGAAAATTAAAACACCTATAAAAAATGGTATACTAAATAAAGCGGCAAACATAAGACCACCTAATATAGTAACTAAAATTGTTATTATTGTTAAAAGTAAGTAAATTAAAATCTTCTTAAAAGGGTGCATTTTATACACCCCCTAAAGATACTATAGCCAAACTACATGCTACATAAAGACAGGCAACCGCCGCCTTACCTTTATTACTTAGCCTATTGATTAAAGTATAAGCCGTACTAGATGATAAAGGTAACATTGCTAATTTTATATATTCAAACATAATTTATTCCTCCTTACTCAAATAAAAAATCATAATCGTGTAAAGCCATTTCTATTTCAGCAATAGATAACTCAAAATGAGGGTGAGATGGAAAGAAAAATTCTTTCATCTCTTCTACTTCATCACAAGTTATAGATGCTCTATATTCACTTCCCATAACTAATGCTGCTAAAGTTTCTACATCAGTATAGTCTGTATGATTATACCAGTCTGTTATTCTTCTGTCTATTGTTGTATTATCCATAAAAATTTGCTCAAATTCAAAAGCGTCAACTACTGTCTTGAAAACTTCTTCATATAATTTCTTATTCATAATCATATAAAACACCTCTCTAATCTTTATTAGCAGTTTTATCTTTTTGATAAAACTGCTTTTTTTACTTTCTATATATATTATATAATATTTTTTTATAATTATCAATAATCTTCTGATTTATTGGTAATAGCAATTTCAGTGATAACTGCATTTTCTTTATCTTTGTCAGTTATAATTTCTTCTCCATCCCGTGGCTTAACTATACCACGTCTAACTGTGTTAAACTGATAAGTTATTTTTTCTACATTAAGTTTAAAATTATTATCATTTATATCAAAGTAAAAATCATCAGTAGAAAATATTGCTTCACCAATAAGATACCCCAATTCATCTGTAAGTGATAATTTTACCTCTTCCGCTTCCACTTTAGAAGGAACAAATGGTACTTTAAAACTATGACATTCTTTATTCTTTTGCGTATAACGTATATAAAAATAAATTGTTTTATTACCTTTATCAATGTTTAAATCTTCTATTGCTTCTTCAAAAGACCAACCTTGCTGAAGCTCATAAGCTATCGCTCTTAAAGTATCATAGTTTGTTTTAATTGCAGTTGCTCGCTTTACTACTTTTGGTATCTCGCCCCAATATTTTTCATCTAATTTATCTTTTAAATATTTTACAATATCCTCTGATGTAGGATATTTAAAACAAATATGATAATGAAATCTTCCCGGTCTATTTACTAAGAATGAACTAAGGTTATCTAAATTATTACAAGTAATTACAAATAACTTTTTATTACGAGAAGTTCCGTCGAAAAGTGATAATAAATCATTTTGTTCATAAAGAGAACTAAAAGTTTTATCAAATTCATCAAATAAAATCATACATTCAGTAGGAATACTATCAATATAATCACCTAAATTTGGACTAGCTTCATTAACATAAATAACTGGTAATCCCATATCAATCACCGCATTTGTTAATAATTTAGTGAATAAAGATTTACCAATACCTTTATCACCACTTAATAATACTCCTTCGCTTCTATTGAAATTACAAAATGTATTTAATACTTTTTCAACTTTCTTTGTATGAACACCATAAATTTTTTCTTTAATGTTGTTCTTATCCGCAATATATAATAATTGATGTCCTGATTGAGGGTTAAAAGTTACCTTATAGATTCCCGCAGGTAAAGACTGATGTGTCTGTATACTTGAATCATATAAATCATATTTAGTTCCAGTTTGTATAATAGTTGCCATATTTATTCACTCCTTTTCATATCTTATATAAATATTATATAATAAAATTTATAAAAAATAAATAAAGTGACTTTAAAGGCGGCGATGATGCATTTATACTTGATAATTCTCTAAAATTTTGATATAATATTATTATAAATAAGGAAAGGATAAAATTATGATAGTTAAATGTGATATGATGAATTGTCCATGGAATATTAATACAGACTGTAGTAAACCTTTAGTGCCAATTAAAAGTGGACAATGTATATTTTTTAATCAGGTAGCGTATGGATACATGATGCCTGTTGATGATAGATTAAAACAAGAGCCAACTATAGTGGAGGTAGATTATGACGAGTGCGGAAGTGGCGATAAAACTGAATGTGAGCGAGAATTATGTGAGGAAACACTTCAAGAGACTTCAAGAGAGTCTGAAAAGGCGGGGGATCCTGCTAGTAAAGATAGGGAGGGGTCCTGACGCAATATATAAACTAGGTAGTATAGAAAGCACTTTATTAGAATAGTGAAAATTTGGATGATTTTTGACTCTTGATAAGAAATCAAGCAAAAACGTTACGAGTTTTAATAAAAATGCTAAGAATCGTATAATAATGCGGATGCTCTTGGCTAATGGCAACATAAAGGCAGCCTTCCCGGCATTATTAATAAGAATGGTGCAGTTTATTAACATTTTTTATTAACATTTTTGGATAAAGTGTTAAGTGGTGCACTTTATTAACATTTTTTGCTAACATTTTTAATAAAATATTTAAAGATAATAAAAGCGTTAATAAACATAGGACAAAAGTTAAAAACAGTATTTGGACTATTTTTATATAAAGGTGAAAGGAGATTATTTATATGAAAATAGAAAAAAATTCAAGACAAATGCCTAGTGATAAGCATTATTTATCTAGTAGAACTTATTCAGACAGAATGTATGGTTATTTGCAATCTATTTCTGTAACTTTCCCAGATATGGAGGCTAGATTTGTAAAAAAAGAAGATTGTAAATTTGTTAATCTTGCAGAAGGATTAGGGATAACAAGACAAACTGCATCAAAAAATTTTCATAATTTATTAGATAGCGGTCTTATTATTTATAATGAAGAAGTAAAAATGTATGAATTAGTTGTATTAGATAGTAATATTGCTACTCTATTGCCTATTAACACTGTTAGGGTTTTAGTTAATACATTAAAAGAAAGAAGTTTATCTGTATTAGCAATTTTAATTAAGATATGGTATAAAAACGAAGAAAAATCTGGACCTTTTTCTTTAAGCTATATTAAGGCTATTTTAGGTTTAAGTACTAAAAATAAAGGAGCTAGTAATCAAACTATATTAGATATACTTTTTGTTTTAAAAAAATTAGATTTAATTGAATACCATGCTCAAATGGAAGGTAATAAAACTAAATATTATTTAGATAATGTTAATAATACTTTAAATTTTAATGAAGAAGAAGTTAAAACAAAAATTATTTAAGAAAATTGTTAATAAAGTGTACCAAAAAATTTTAAATAAATGTTAAAAAAGTGTACCAACTTTGCTTAAATGATTGTTAATAAAGTGTACCAAGTTTAATTAAAAATGTTAATGAAGTGTTACCCTTAATAATAGTAATAGATTTTTTGAAGAATAGAGGCTATTAAAAAATAGTATAAACGGTTAATTTCAAATCTTAGCTTCGCTTCGCTCAGCTGATTTGAAATTAACCTTATGAGAATTTTGGGCTTAATGGCGAAAGGAAGATAAGATTATGAATAAAAAACATAGAATAGTTTATAGAATGGATTATGCTTTAATTTTACAAGAAAAAGGTCATAAAGTTGCGGGAGTGATGCCAAATCCGCAAAAGCCGGAGTATAATACATGGATTTTTGAATGTGATGATACTTTAGAAGATGATTTAAAGTTATTAATAAAGCAAAAAAAGGAGATAAAAATATGAATAAAAAAGAAAGTTTAGTTAAAAATTTGCGAAAAAGTCAAATGGAAGCAACTGCCGCAGAGCAAGAAGCTAGGAGACAGAAAAAAGAATTGCAAATGAAATTGGAAAAAATTTTAGAAGATTTAGATAAAGTAGCGGGGGGTAGTGATGAAAAGGAAACTACAAAAAATTGATTTGGACCAAATGGAACAGCAAGTTTTTAAATGGAAATGTGATAAGGGTATAGTTTTTGTTAATGGAGTGTTAGTGAGAGAGATATTTATAAGAGAAAATAGTAGGACAATTTGGGAGAAAAGAAAGAATAAAAGAGTGAGAGGGTTGAGAAGAGCGATGGAAATTTATGAAGATAGTAGATGTCAGGAGTAAAAGAGTTTTTAAGTAACATAATAATAGGATAAAGTTGGATAGAGATAAGATAAAATTAATTAAAAAATGCATTAAATTAAATAAAAGTAAGTAAGATTATATAAAATTGAACAAGATTAAATAAAGACTAAGTGAAGTAAGTAAAAATTAAGGCTATATAAAATTATATAAGATTAACTAAAGATATATAAAATTGAATGAAAATGTGTAAAATCATATAGAATTGAGTGAAAATTGAGTGAAGGTGGTGGCACGGGACCCGACCTATATCATATTCATCTTTTCTCGTTACCGCTATCCTCATCGTCATCCGCATATATAAACATAAAAAAAAGAACTCTATTTCTAGAGTTCTTAATTCTTTAGCTCTTGATATAATAAATTATATTTTGTAATCTATTAATCATTTAAGTGCTTTAAGAAGTCATTGATTACCGCATCAATATCTTCAGGTTCATTATTTTCACTTCTTCTTCTTACTCTTGGTTTTTCAGCAGAAGCAAATCCAACCTTTGGAATAAAATCGCCTGATGCTCTTTCTTCTTTCATAGCTTCAACAAAACATTTAGTCATAGTATCCATCATATGGTCTTTCGCAAAGTCATTTCTTTCCGCTTCAGTAATAACACCTTCTCTTACCAAAATGTTTTCAAGAGATGTCATCATATTACAAATGTCTTTCTTATTCTCTGCATGTCTATTGTTATTGTCACGTGCGGCAATCTGTTCATCAATAACTGCCATAATTTCTGCTCTTGTTGCACCTTCTGCTATCATAGTTGAAATATCTTTTACCATTTTTATTACCTCTTATTTCTTTCTTTATCTTATATATATATTATACTAAAAATTTTTATAAAATTCAATTAGGAAGAGTGGACTGAATTTTGTTATATTATTGTGCTATTGATTTGGCGGAAAATGTTAGAATATAGATTTTATGAATAAGACTTAGAGTAAGCAAAAGTGCTAAAAATTTTTAGGCTTAAATTATTAGGTTGCACTTTTGAAAAAATAAACACTGAAAAATGGAGTGAGAGAAAAAGTTTTTGCTATATTATTCTATTGATAAACGGGCAGGAAATGTTAGAAGTATAGGTTTATGGAAAAGACATTAGAAATATTATAACAAGGCGGAGAAAGGCAGCGGGAATATTTTAGTCTTTTTTTATTATTATATCATAATTTTTTATAAAAATCAAATTAAAAATAGGGGGTTCAAAACACTCAGAATTGGCGGCCATATGCGGAGATGCTGGTAAAGAATTTTGGGACGCGGCAGAAAAAAATATACAAGTTCAAACACTCAGAAAAATTCGCCATATAGAGTATGGGACTGGGACTCGGAGCCTGTCGCTCGCTCAGGCTCCGACAATTATAGCACATTTATTACTATTTGTCAATAGTAATTTTTCACAAAAAAAATGCACAAAAATTGTATTTTTTCAACAATTTTTGTGCATTTTTACTAATTTTTATGTATTTTTTAAACAATTTGGGCAAAAAGGGGAAGAAGATTGCCCCCTTTTCGCTCTTTTATACTACTTTTCAGTGATTTCTACACCTTTTACAGCGAAAAATGACTTTTTCTTAATGATTTTCTTCTGGATTCGCTCATTTTCATACATTTTCTTGCAAAGAGCAGATAATTTCTGATTTGAATAAGCATTTAATTCATCGGTTTTCATCATTTCTGTAATTGTCATTCCAACACCGGCATTTTCAAGAACTGAATAGATAGTTTCCATAATTTTCTCATTTTCAATCTGTGTCTTTGTTGGTTTACCTGAACCACTTCTCTTATTGTTTAAGAGTTCAATTTCGTGTTCGCAGAAAGTAATAATTTCTTCTTTGGTTGCAACTCTTTCTTTGCCCTCTGCCATTTTCATAATTTCTTCATACATTGCTCTTTTAGTTCTCTTTATCATCTTTTCCATATTAAAACACCTCTTTCTTTCTTTACTTTACATAGTAATTATAACATTTATTTTTGATTTTGTCAAGACTTTTTATTTTTTATTTTGGTGGACTTCTCATAATAACACCTACTTTCTTATTTATTATACTTTTTTAACACGCCACCATGGAACAAATTTATAAAAATCATAGTTACATAATAGCATTATTACTCCATGGAATAAACTTACTTTTGTTAAATATACAGGTTTATTCTCATTTTCTTTTACTTCAAAATACATTTTTTATTCTCCTTTTTTTCTTTTGATATAATTATTATACTACTTATTTACTTTTTTGTCAAGCACTTTTTTTCTTTCTTTTTCATATTCTCTATGCAATTTTAATACATCGTGTTTCCAATGAGTTTCTTTAGTCCACATAACATTCTCCTTTCTCTGGCGATAGACCTTTACAAGAACCCAAATCTTTATCAAACCCTTGTAAAGAACTCTATCTCTTATTTATGTATATAGTATAGCATAATATTTTAATAATTACAATTAGTAAAATTTCACAATTTTGGGAAAAAATTTTTGTGCAAAATTACTATTGACATTGGAGTGAAAAAGTGGTATAATAAAATATTACCCAAACACGCAGCGTTTCAACCGGAAACGCTGCGATGAGTCCTGTCAAGGTCACATATTGTATGTGACCTAGGCGACCTATAGTATGTGACATGTCACATATTGCAGTATGTAACCTTGTGTGTAACATATCACATATTATAATATGTAACATACCGTGTGATATATCACATATTGTATTTAGGCAAAAGTCACTAATACCGGCTCCCCCGCACTTATACAATATGTAACATTGAAAAAAATAAAAAATGCAAGTAGTATTAAATACTACTTGCACTCGTTGTCATTACTTCTTTTTACGATGTTTGATTAATTTAATCGTGTAATCATTACCACCTTTTGTAAAATGTAACTCAACTTCATTCTTGCGTTCTACATTGTCACTAATTGTCTGTAGTGTTGGAATTATTAAATTTAAAATTTCAAGTTTTTCTGTATCAATCTTACGCTCTCTTTCAGTGGGTTTGCGTTTTTTTGTTAGGTCTTTTTCATACCTACGTTTCAAGGTTTTAGCCTTATTTTCCATTTCTGCCATTTCTTCATTACAATAGTCTGAATTATCTTCTTCCCATAGTTGAGTGGCTTCTTCCAATGTTAAAGAATGACGTTCCATTAAGCCCTTAATTTCTTTGGCTTTTTCTTCTGCCTTAGTCATTTTTTATCAACTCCTTTTTTTAAGATTTTATGGGGATAACCTTTTGGCTATCCCCATAGCCTTTAGGCAATTTTGAAATATGAAACTTTTTTCACTTTTGTATTTACTACTTTGTGTTCGTCTACTAACTGATGACATAAAACTGAAAGTTTCTGATTTGAGTATTCAGTCAAACCGTCCATTTTAGCAAGTTCTGTAATGGTTACAGGTTCGTCAATTTTCTCAAAAGCAATCAAGATTTTTTCTTTGATTTTTTCATTTTCAATCTGCGTTTTTGTAGGCTTTGAATTGCTACGTTTCTTGTTAAGCAACTCAATTTCTCTTTCAATGAAAGCCTTAAATTCTTCATAATTCTCAATACTGTCTTTGTGATTTTCAAGCACTCCTAAAAGTCCGTTAAAATAATCTCTCTTTGTCATTTTTTTGTTTGTCATAATACATTACCTCTTTTCTTAATTTTTTTTATTTGGTGGGTTGCAACTCCATTTCCTTGACACTATCTATTATAGCACTTTGAAATGGAATTGCAACCCTTTTTATTAAATTTTTTTATTTTTTTTAAAAGTTTGCATTTTCAAGTTTTTCAAGTTCTTTCAAAATCTTCTTCCAATATGCACCACCTTTTTCAAAACCGTTATTATTTTCAATGTAGTTTAATAACAATTCGTATAATGGCTCAACATATTTATGGTTCGTGTCTATTGCATAATCTATAGTTGAACCTAAATCCCTAAACGGAAACGCATACAATGTAGGCTCAATTTTGCCCTTTTTCAAGGCTTTTGTTAAAATCTGGCTTTCAATTAGTGCGTCCGATAAAGCAGTGTGGTCCTCAATAAAATCATAGTTTTTCATTAAATACTGAAATGATGTTTCGGCTGATGATTTGAAAAATACTACACTGTTTGTCACATAACCTCTATCAAGACAAAAATTTCTGTATTTGTTGATATTTATTAAACGTTCACAAGCAATGCACCACAAGTCTGCTATAGGGTATTGCACGCCCCTTAATTCAAAATATGGGTTTAAATATTCTTCATTTTTAGCATTGTTACAATTATTAAGAATATCTTCACAACTCTTTTTCTGTCTATCTTCCCATTTCTGATAGTCACTTGAATATAAAGCCTTAATATAACGTTCAGTAAATGGTATTGCCTTTTTAAAATCAAAACACGCATTGTAGGCAGTTGAAATATCAACTTTTTCAAGGTCTGCGATAAATAACTTCATAATGTTATTCCAGCAATCAACTTTAATCTCGCCTTTTTCCAACAGTTCCATATAAATAGGTCTTTTATCTCTGTAATAAGCAGTATTGAAAATATTAGGAACAAAGAACGTTTCCTGAACTAAAAAGTTTTCTGTTTTTACGATATTGCCTTGTCTGTCGGTAATGCTCCAACCAATGTCATATACCAAAGGTTTAGCAATCGCAATTTTCTGTTTTTGATTAGCATTTTTGCAAATCTGATTTGCAAATGGAATTGTTGCCGTTTCGGTGTCTACTGTTAAATAAAATTTCTTGTTCATTTTGTTACCTCTCTTTATTAAATTATAAATGTACGTTGCCAAAAGTGGAGTTGCAATCCCTTGTGTCTTTTGACAATATTAATATTATCATATCTTACAAGGAATTGCAAGCACTTTTTCAATTTTTTTAAAATTTTTTATTAATTTCTGTAATATTGTATTTTACTTTGTATTCTTTCAATATGTTTTCAATAATAGAACTATCCTTTTGATTTTCACTAAAAACATCAATATTATAATAAGTTTGTTTTTTGTACTGAACTGGGTTCATTACATAAGAAATACTAAACTTTTCTAATTTTTCTACTAAAGTATTATCTTTAGTAGTGACGGATATTTTCCATAAACAATCTTTTTTTGTTCTTTCTAATAACCACATTGAAACATACACCCCTATTATATTTGTTATAATAGTTACTGTAACAGTAGTTATTAAGTCTAAACTCGCCAATTGTTTTACTACAATAGCATAAAAGCCATAAGTTATCGCATTAATAATGGTTGCCACACCTTTTGACGCTTTAACTGTTAAAATGGTTTTTAATGTAGATAACATTACATTGATTAAGCTACAAATAAAAAAAATAATAGTTGCGATTTGAATTGTCATATTACAATTACCTCTCTTTCATATAAAATTTTAAATGTGCAACGTGCTTTCCTTAAGCACAATATAAATAATAATTCTATTTGAAAAATTTTTCAACCCCTAGAAATAATTTTGTTACATTTTTACAAAATTTTTTATTTATTTTTGTGTAAAATAGAGAAATTTTCAGCAATGTTACGAAAATGCGGGAGTCCGTTCAAAGATTTTTGTGCAAGTTTCACAAAAATAAAATTCAGCATTTTGCACAAAATTTTATCCAGAAAATTCGGGATTTTTGTACAATTTTACTATTGACAAGCACTTCAAAAAATGTTATAATGAAATGGGGTGCCCTGCGAAAACGGGTAGGGTCGACTAACTTCGGTTAGTCTCAACTAACCGCACGTATGTTCGGACATTAAAATACATCAATCAATTTGATGTTTTTTATGGGATAAAATAAGTCAAGGTTCTTGATGTTTTTTAATCAGTTTAAAACTCGAACGTATGTTCGGCTTGACAACTCGGCTCGTCTCAACCATCGACGAGCCGACAAACATTTGAAATATATAAGTTTATAAAACCCCATTTTATTATAGCACATCCGCTGCTCTTTGTCAAGCAGTAATTTTGCACAAAAAAGCAAGTCACATTTTGTGCAACTTGCCTATTGACTTTTGATTATTCTCTATTTAACCTTTTTACAGCTCTAGTCACTGCGTCTAATTGAGAGGTTAAACTCGACACTCTGTCTTTAACCCATTCAAAACATTCTGCTTTTACTGTATCAGGCTCCATTTCTTCCCACGCAATCTCAAATGATTCCATATCCCTTAATGTAACTAAATATACATTTTTACCAATAGGCTCATCAAGATAAATTTTATAATAATCTTGTGAATTTAATCCTACAAATGTACCTAATCTGCCATTACTTTTTAAATGCTTATCTACTATTTTTACTCTTGTACCTTTTTTTAACATATTATCACTCCCTTATCTTTGTACTGATATAATTTGGAATTACCATATACTATATTAATTGGTTTTTCATAATCTTTCTTTTGTAATGTAAAAGTTTCGCCAGTTTCAATATTAAAAATTTGAGATTGTCCATCTGCAATCATATAGATTTTTGTTGGTTCATCTTTAAAAACAAAAGTATCTCCATCAACTAAACCCTCTCCGTGGATTGTTAAATCTTCATTATTTTCTAATATACTTTTAAAATTTACTTCCATATTATTTACCTCTCTTTCTTTTTATTTCAAAGGGTGCTTGTAGCACCCTTTATTTTTGTTTAGATTTAAAAACCCTTTTCGAGCATTTCGTTGAAATCTGCGATATACTGTCGTGCTACAATTCTATCTTTTTTGAGTATTTCACTAAACACTTGCCAAGCCTCGTGGTATAGTTCATCATCTGCGGCGATTTCTTTAAACACTTTTGGAGTTTCTCCATCTGCTGGTATTACAGATAACCAACTGTTTAAAGCATAATCATCTGCATATCCTACTATTACGTTGTGCATTATTGCTAATCTTCTTTCTCTCATATCAATTACCTCTTTCCTTTACTTTCTATATTTATTATACTATCTGTGGCTTAATTTGTCAAGTATTTTTTTAATTTTTTTTATAAAAAATAGCAGAAACCTAAGGATATTTCTGCTATCAAAAACTGTTTATTTTATTTATTCTGTAGGTGTTATAAGGTAATTATATTCTTTCTTGTGCTAATTTCTGATAGAAATCAATAGTCATAAGTTCTTCTCTTAATGTATCATATAATTTATGCAAACGTGGATTAACACTATCCATCCATTCTTTACGCATATCCTTTGCCATATATTCACGCACTTTTGTTGCGGAAAGTGGCATATCATAACGATTGAGAATCAGCTCAGCTGTGTTTTTTAAATCAGCTTTACTAAACCACCCGCTACGGCTTTCATCATTTCCATAAATCATAATTTCCGGGTTTTTATGGATATAACGGTCAGCATTGTTTAACAGATAACGACCCCATTCGGGACAAATATCATTTTCATCTGTCATATCTGCGATGCCATAAATCATAATTTCTGGTCGGTCACCGTATATTTCTTTCAAAATATTTGTTCGGGTAACAATATTAAATGGGTTTCGTTCAGTGCCACATTCTTGTGAGCTACCAATTAAGATTAATAATCTGTCGCATAACAATAGTCCTGATTCAACAAGACGTTCATGTCCTTTATGGAAAGTTTGAAAACGACCACAAATCAGACCTGTATCATATGGTTTCATAATGTTTTACCTTTCCACCCCCTAGTGGGGTGTTCCTTTCTTTATCTTATGTATACATTATACACCCTACGGTGTATAATTGCAAGAGGGAATATTGCACAAAATTTACATTGAATTTTTGTACAATTTGCACAAAAATAAATAAAAACATTTCAAATTAAAATATATCAAGGAACTTGATATATTTTATTGATTAAAAAACATCAATTAAAAAACATCAACCAACTTGATTTATTTTATGGGATAAAAAACATCAATCAACTTGATGTTTTTTAATCAGTTTAAAACCCGAACGTATGTTCGGTTGGACTGGACGGACCGTGGACAAAAATAAGGTCCAATGTCCACGGTCCGGCTTAATAAAACAAGAGTTTCAAACAACTAATTTGAGTTAGTCTATACTAACTCTGGTTAGTTGCACCTAATCTGAGTTTCAAACACTTAACTGCGGTTAGCCTATACTAACCTGAGTTTCAAACAATCAATCAAAGTTAGCCTATAGTAACTAAGGTTTGACACTTCTAACTTCAGTTAGTCTAGGCTAACCATAGTTAGATACTACTAATTAAAATTAAACTAAACTAACTGAAGTTAGATAGCACTAATAATAGTTAGTCAAGACTAACTTCTGTTAGTCACAACAAAAAGTTAAAAAGGGTTTCCCCTTTTTAACAATATATCAATTTCATTGTTCGCCATTGTAAAATGCTTATTTGATTTTTTTCTCTTCCTAATTGTAAAGCGTCTTTTTTTGTGGTTACTCTGTGGCTTTTATCTATGTAATAAATACCATTTTCAAACCATACACCACAATTCCCGCCGTATGCCCTAACGGCTTGTATAGCCTCTTGAGGACTCGTTGTTTCGATTCCCTCTGTTGCTACCTGATAGCCTGATTTATAAGTGATACACTTACCACCTTTTAATGTCAATCCGTCATTATTTTGTAACTTTTTAATTGTTCTAATATTAATCATATTATTAGCCTCCTATATCTCTCTATCTATATATAATTATATAGTATAATAGTCGAATAGTCAAGCACTTTTTAATTTTGGGATAAAATTATTTAATTGAAAAAATTTCAATTTTTTCTCTTGACAACTTGACACATATATGATATAATTTTTCGGCTCCGAACGTACGTTCGGGTAGACCGAACGTACAAAAATAAAAAGTGGCATTTATGCCACTTTAGATATTAGCCAGCAAACAAAAAAATTATTTTTTTCGTATACTTTCCAGTACTTAATCACTGTTTTATTTTCAAGTCCTAAGTTAGTAATTAATTTATTACCTATTTCAAAATATTTTTGTTTCATTTTAAACACCTCTTTTTTTATTGTGTGGGGGCTTTTCAGCCCCCTTTTTTTTATAAATTTGTTTTTCTTTCCATAAATATTTCTATTATTTTGTAGAGATATTGAAAATCAATATTATGTTTTTCTATTTTTATTTCTTCAAATCCTATTGAATTATATAAAGTTATTGTATAACAATCTACATTAGCAAAAATAGCGATAAAAGCAAAATCTCCAATTGACTTTATGCAATCTCCACAACCGAATTGTTCAATATTTTTATTACTATATTGCGGGTATGCCATTTGTAACTGTCTGCTAATTTCTTCAACTCTCTTAACTCTCTCTTTAAAATTCATCATTTTACTTTACCTATCAGCGACCCCTCGGTCACTCCCTTTCTTTATCTTATGTATACATTATATACCTTTTTTTTAATTTTGTCTATAGTTTTTATAAAAGTTTTTTAATTATAGCAATTTGCACAAAAACAGATAAAAGTTACAGTAAAATTTTTGTTACTATTTACTATTGACTTTTAGAATCAATAGTAAAAATGCACAAAATTATAGCATCTTTTTTGTGCAATTTTCTCAGGATTTTTTCAAAAAAACTATTGACAGACTTTTTGAAATATGATATACTTGAATGGGGTGCCCTTGCAAATTCGGGGTGAACACCTGTTCGAACGATGTTCGCCTTCTTTTAAAATAATAAAAAAAGGGGGTTGCCCCTTTTTTTTTATTACTTAAGATTATTTTCTTTTATGATGTTTTCACATCTAGCCTTTAGGCTTTCGAATGTGTCACCTTTTTTATAGTAGTCTAAATTCCAATAACCTATATGAATAAGATAAGTTTCATTTTTTGCTTCTAAACAAGCCTCAATTGCTTTATCTAAACTCTTGTATTCAATTCCATTATTTTCAAATTCCTCTGTATCTTGTACAAAAAATCTCATTTTACTTTACCCTCAACATCTTTGATGTTGTCCTTTCCTTTATCTTATGTATACATTATATCAAAATAATAGAACAATTCAATGATGTTTTTTAATCTCTTTTATTAAAATCCTTGATGTTTTTTAACCAGTTTTATTTCAGGATTTTTAAAATTTTTTTAAAAAATTTCAAAAAAAGTCTTGACAGCACCACATACTGTGTGGTATAATATTTCGGACCCGAACGAACGTTCGGGTTGATTATTTTATTTTTCTACCTAACACATCAAAATTATCATAGTATCTGTAAAGACTTTTTACTTTATGAATAGGAGTTTGTGAACCGTCATAAGCAACCCAAACGCATTTTAACTTTGCCCCACACCTCTCTATTTCTTCTTTAATAACTTGTGCAGTCTTACCACTGAAATAGCTATCATCAATAAAAACATAATCTTTGTTAGCGTCAATAAAAGGTGATAAATCTAAAACTTCTTTATTCTTGCGAAGTCCCCCTTGTACGATTATGTCAATCGGAAATCCATAATTGTGTAGACACAGACCAATTTCTCCACTAGCAATGACTTCCGCATTTTCATTCTTTGCTTTGTAAAATAATTCTTCTAATAATTGTTTATCAAACTTAATCTGTTTGTCTAATTCATCAAAGAATATTTCTCCACCAATGAATTTCTCTAAACAATTATTTACTTTGTCAAAGATTTTATTCATTACTACCCTCTTTCTATTTATAACATAGCCTTACCATTTAGGTAAGGCTTTTATTTTATCATTTTTACTATTTCAATTTTACACTTAAAATTTCATCATCTTTAATTGTGTTATCTGTATGATTAGTATACATTTCAAGCACTACTTCATCGCCTACCTTAAAGCCATCGCCCTCAAAAGCGAATAGATTGCCTTGCTTATCTTTAGTGATAATATTGTCATCTTTACACTCTGTCACTGTTGCTAGTCTGTTGTAATGTGTTTCAATGTAATCAATAGCACCCATTGAACCATACAATACAATAGCAATTAATAAACAAATGCATCCATTAATCACACACTCTTTTCTCTTACTTCTTCTGTTCTGTCTTGTTCTACTCATAACCTTATTACCTCTCTTTCCTTTTTGAGTATACCTTATTTTATCATACATTTTTGAAACTGTCAACTATTATTTTTAGGGTAAACCCTTACTTTTAACTTTGTAAAACCGTTACTCTTTAATGCCCACCAAGTAGTATGTTTTTCTGCACACATTTTAGTAATTGCTCTTTGTTGATATTTATGTTTATTCTCGTTGTACTGTTGCACACTGTCAACCTTTATTAAAGTAGTTACTGGTTTGTATTTGCCTGTTGTACTAAATAGTGTAAATTGTAAAGTTATCATAGTGTTGTCACTCCTCTCTATTCCTTTTCTTTTATTATAATACTTCTTGTGGTTCTTGTCAACGTGATGTAGTGTATTGCTCTGCTCTTGAGTCTTTAACCTTAGTCTTAGAACCAAACCTTTGGCTTTGTCAATAGGTAAATTGCACAAAAATAGTCCAAAGTTCCTGATACTTTTTGTGCAAAGTGCTAGAAATTGGTAAAATTGCACTCAAACTGTTTTGTGCAATTTGTACAAATTACACAAGATTGAAACGTTTTTATCCCCACATTTTTGTGCAATTTGCCTATTGACAAACACATGTTCTTTGTGGGAATTGTGCATATTGCACAAATAAAAACGTTTCAATTCAAAAATTTTTGTGCAATTTTACCTATGGTAAAGACGGCCCGTGGACAGGAACAAGGAACAATGTCCACGGCCCGACGCAATAGCTATATATAGCATTTGTTCTTTTATTCTAAACAGTATATATAAATATTATTATCATATTATATTATTTATATATTTATTTATATATAACCATCAAAACTTATATTATCTATCTCTATATCATCATCTTATCTATCAAGAGATAAAGATATAAAGAAAGTGCGGGGGTGACCATCCCATTCTAACTGCCATAAAGCCTTGCTACTACGCAGACGTGCCAAAAATATTTTTCTCATTTGAAAACTGACAGAAAAAACCTTATCTCTTATTTAACTATTGATGGGGGGTGTATTTCGGGAGAAAAAATATTTGATTTTAGAAAAATGATATTGCCTCGTCAAAACTTTCTCCAAAAGTATTTTTAAATTCAGAAAACGTTCAAAAGTATTTTTAAATTCTTAACACGGATTTTTTTCACATATCCCAAAAATAGGGCAGTCAAATCTGCATTGATGGTCTTCTTCATATTTACATATAGGAATATTCAAGTTTACTTCTGCTCCATATTTTTCAAAATTGTCTTTATTTCTATTATAATATTCAAGAGCGTATATTCCACTATCACATTCTAATAAAAAATTATAAACTTTTTCTAAATGCTCTTTTTCTATTTCTTGTCTATATGTTTCACTTATTGCTTCAAACGCTATTTTCTCCCCATTTACCGTAAACCAATTTAGCCTTTCTTTTTGTACATCAGTGGCTTCTTCCCAAGAAACAGTAATTCTTGGGGGTGTTGGATAAGGATTCTCTAGTTCTGCTACAAAAATAGCGGCATTTGCTCCACTTAAAACCATTAGTCCGCTCCTTTCAAATAAACTGTTTCTTCCATTCCATTCACACAAAATACAATAAAATTCATTCTTTTATTTACTTTATAATATCTTTTCTCAATATAAGTTTTATTACCTGTTTTAATATTTCCATTATCTATATCAATTCTTCCCATAGTTCCATCTTCACCCTCATAATACAATTTATTATCATCAATATAATATTTACTTATATTATATTCTTCAATTTTAGTTGTTGTTGTAGGCACTACCGCCAATCCAATAGCAATAGAAAGAAGTAATCCAATGAAAAGTCCTGTAAACGAACCTATTATTGCACCAAAATTCTTCATATAATCTTCATCTTGTAGCCATCTAAAAAACATAGCTCCTACCATCATACATATAAGCATTACTAGCATAATTATTCTCCTTTCTCATAAATAATATATTTAGTTGTTTTCCAATCAGCACCAAGAAAAAGACAGCTATAATTTTTTAAAGCCCCTTGATAAGTTTCTTTAACTAAAATATTTTCTCCTTCCGCCATATCTTGTTTCTTAACAATAGAAAAATCAGTATAACTATCATCTTCAGTCGCCGCAGTAATATAAACATTTTCTTTGCTATAAGCGAATAATTTTCCATGTGAAATATAATAATTTACATTTTTATAAGTTTCTGTTTTTACTTCCGTTTGTGTTAATGAAGCAGTACAAAGACCTATAAATCCAGAAATAAATATAGATGCAATTCCAATTAGAAAACCTATAAAAAGAGTATCTAAAAAATTTACTTTTTTAAAACGACAAATACCCCAAGCTATTGCACATACTATAATAAATAAAACCATAAATATCTCCTTTATTTTTAATTTATATTATTTTCTTTATATAAATATAATATAATAAATTTTTTATAAAATCAAATTAAAGAATATTAAACGAGTTTGACAAAGAAAAAATTTTGTGTTATAATTATTATAGATGAGAAAAATAGATTACATTTAGTAGTCTATTAAATATAAAAAGATAGAGGAGAGCTTAATGACAGAGACAATGTATGAAAATGCGGCGGTGGCCGATGATGGCAGATTAAAGCTAGATTATACGCTTGAAACACCGGAAGCCCGCAATGAATTAGTAAAAAAGATTATAGCTGAAACGCCTCCTGAAAAACTTTCAAAAAGATATATAAGTATATTAACAGATTATATAGTATTTGCAATGGATAAAGAAGAAAGAAAAAAGAAAAAGATATTAACTGACAATAGAATGGTAACAGTAAATGAAAGAGAGATGTCTTTTGAAGGACTTGTAGGTAAATTTGAAAATGGCGAAGATGGTATCTATAATATTATTGCAAATGATAAAAATATTATTTTTAAACCAAAATTTGAAATTACAGAGAAAGATGTAGCGGAAATCCCCGCTTTAAAAGACCTTAGAGATGCAATAGAAAAAGTAGAAGAAGAAGCTAAAAATGCAAGAGGTAAGAAAAAATATTTATTAAAAAAGCAAATTATAGAAATGCGTAAAGACCAATACGTAATAAAAAATGCATATAAACCACCAATGTATAGTGTTAATGCTATTAAAAGTTTTAGTAAAATAGATTTTAGTGATAAATTTTCAATAGATGAAAATGGTATACCTCATAATGATGGATTAATTTCATTTTTTAATCCAAAACATATTTCTGCATTATTGTGTAATTATAGTAAATTAAAAGAAGATTGTTTTGATAAATTTAGCAGTGATTCTTATTATTTAATGAAAGACTTAGAAGATTTAGTAGATAGAACTCTAAAATTTGATTATCCCTTATATTATGATTTAATGATATATAAAATAGATGGTAAACAGAATATAGAAATACAGCAATTATTACAAGAAAAGTATAATATGACTTATACTGTTGAATATTTATCATCTTTATGGAGAAATAAAATTCCAAAATTAATTGCGGAGAAGGCGGTAGAAGATTATTTAATCTGGCATTATACAGAAGAAGAGAAAGGTCAATGGAAAAAATGCTCAAGATGTGGAGAAATTAAATTAGCTCATAATAAATTCTTTTCTAAAAATAAAACGAGTCGTGACGGCTTTTATAGTATATGCAAGGTATGCCGTAACAAAAAGCCAGCTAAAAAATCTTAATTTCTGACCAAGGGTTAAATAAAGAGGTAGAAAAAGAAATGAGTAAAGTTTTAATTAAATGCGATACTTGTGGAAAAGATTTTTTTAAATACTCAAGTAAAATAGGTAAAAATAATTTTTGTTGTAGAGATTGTTATAATAAATTTCATTCTAAAAATGTTAAAAAGTATACTTGCGAGATATGTGGTAAAATATTTACTGGAGCAAAAGCAAATGCAAACAGATTTTGTTCCCGTGACTGTTACAATAAATTTCATAATATTGTAAATAAAGAACGAGAATGTCCAATATGTCATAAAATATTTATTGCAAGGACTTCGGAAAATAAATATTGCTCACAAAAGTGTCATTTAAAAAATTTACATTCAACTTATAAAGGGAAAGAACATTGGAATTGGCAAGGTGGCATTACTGAAGAAAATGAAAAATTAAGAAAATCACCTGAATATAAAAAATGGCGAGTTTTAGTATATGAAAGAGACCATTATCAATGTCAAATATGCAGTAGTAAAAAAGAAATAAATGCCCATCATTTATTTGGATGGAAAGAATATCCAGATAAACGTTTTGATGTTAATAATGGAATCACGCTTTGTAAAGAGTGTCATATTAAAGTTCATCAAAAATATGGATGGACTTCAAATATAAAAATGACGCCGGATTTTTTAAAGAAACCTGGTCAAAAATAATTAAGTTTGATGGTTTATTTTTGCTTTATAAAACACAAATAGAATAAAAGGAAGGTGAAAATGTTTGAATTGTTATTGTGAAAAATGCGGAAAGAGCATGGATGAAAGTCAATTTTACACATATAGAGATGGAAGTAAAGTTGAATTATGTAAGAAATGCTTGACTATGCATATAGATAATTTTAATCCAGACACTTATGTTTGGCTATTGGAAAAAATGGATGTACCTTACGTCCCTTCAGAATGGAATAGCTTAAGAGATAAAGCATTTGCTAAAGACCCTAGAAAAATGAATGGTATGTCAGTTTTTGGTAAATATTTATCTAAAATGAAATTAAGACAATGGAAAGATTACCATTGGTCAGACACAGAAAAATTAAAGGCGGAAGATGACAAGAAACGAGAATTATATTTAGAAGACCATCCTGAGCTTGCGGCAAGAGAAGCTCAATTACAGATGCAATTTCGTAGAGGAGATATTTCTGAAGCTCAATATAATACTTTTATGAGTACAGCTGAATTGAATAATCAGCTACCACCCGCCTATGTTAGTGGGACAGATGGCGCTAATAATTATGCACCAGGTTCTAACCCTTTTATGGAAAATAATTTTATTCCAGAAGAAGAATTAAATGACCCTGCTTCAGAATTAACAAAAGAAGATAAAATTTATTTAGCAATGAAATGGGGCAGAACTTATCAACCTGGTGAATGGGTAGAATTAGAAACAAAATACAATGAGATGATGAACTCATTTGATATTCAAGATTCTGATACTATTGGTACTTTAATTTTAACTTGTAAAACGTATTTAAAAATGAATCAGGCTCTTGATTGTGGAGATGTTGATGGTTTCCAGAAATTATCTAGGGTTTATGATACTTTAAGAAAATCCGCAAAATTTACAGCCGCTCAAAATAAGGAACAAAAGAATGACTTTGTTGACTGTATTGGTGAGATGGTTGCCTATTGTGAAAAAAATGGCGGAGAAATCCCTAGATACGAAATCAAAGTTCCAAATGATATAGTTGATAAAGTTATTGCTGACTTAAAAGAATATAATAGGTCTTTAATTTATGAAGATAAAGCATTAGCTCAACAGATAGAAAACTATATTAAGAATAGAGAAAATGCGGAAAGCATGAAGAAAGATAGAGAAGAAGCAAAGAAACAAGGATTATCAGAAGTAGAATTACAAGATGAACACTATAAAGAATATTATGATGATATAGCAGAACAAAAAGAGGCTGATGCGAAGGTCTATACAGAGGAGGATAACTAATATGAGTTTACAAAGTTTATTAGAGTTATCCGACTCAAGAGGTTTAAAAAAACAGGGCTTATCAGAAGAAAGACTAAAAGCTCAATTGCCTCATTTAAGAAATTTAGTTTCTTTTTATAGAGAATACCCTGACTACTTGATAGATTTTATGAAAGGTCCAGATAGTACCTTTAATTTTTATTTTTATCAAAGAGTATTTTTAAGAATAGTTATGCGACACAGATATGTATATGCTACATTCCCGCGTGCTTATTCTAAATCATTCTTATCTATGATGGTATTAATGTTAAGATGTATTCTTTATCCTAATTCACATTTATTTGTTACTACTGGTGGTAAAGAGCAGGCGGCAAGTATTACAATTGCGAAAATAGAAGAAATTTGTAAATTAATTCCTTCATTGAATAATGAGATTGATTGGACAAGAGGGGCATCAAAAAAATCTAAAGATGATGTAAAATATATCTTCAAGAATGGTTCTTCTATTGATATTTTAGCGGCAAAACAGTCATCAAGAGGACAGCGTAGAACCGGAGGTTTAATGGAAGAATGTGTATTAATTGATGGAGATATTCTTAATGAAGTTATTATTCCTACAACAAACGTAGATAGATTATTACCAGATGGAACGAGACATAAAGAAGAAGTAATTAATAAAAGTCAAATATATATTACAACTGCTGGATGGAAAAATTCCTTTGCATATGATAAGTTGATAGAGCTTTTAATACAATCAGTAATTGAACCTGATAGAGTTATGATTATGGGTGGAACTTATGAAACACCTGTTACAGAAGGACTTCTAGATGAAGACTTTGTAGACCAGTTGAAACTTCAAGGTACATTTAAAGAAGAGTCTTTTGATAGAGAATATAGAAGTCTATGGAGCGGAGATGCAGAAAATGCATTTTATTCTTCAGAAAAATTTGATAAACACAGAGTTTTATTACAGCCAGAGTACGAATATAGCGGCAGAAGTTCTAAAAATGCTTATTATGTTCTTGGCGTGGATGTCGGTCGTATCGGATGTACAACTGAAGTTTGTGTATTTAAGGTGACGCCGCAACCGCAAGGAACATCATTGAAAAGTTTAGTTCATATTTATACATATGAAGCAGAACATTTTGAAGACCAAGCTATTCATATTAAAAAGCTGTATTATAAATATAAAGCAAGAGTTATTTCTATTGATGCCAACGGTTTAGGTATTGGTTTAGTTGATTTTATGGTAAAATCTCAAGTAGACCCAGAAAGTGGAGATTCTTTACCTCCTTTTGGGGTTGAAGGCGGAACTTCAGAAGATGCTGTTGAACCTTATAAAAAAATAAAAGGTGCAGATGTAGAAGAAAATGCACTTTACTTAATTAAAGCTAATGCACCAATTAATACAGAAGCATATTCTTATGCTCAAACTCAATTATCTAGTGGAAAAATTAAATTCTTAATAGATGAATCAATGGCTAAAACTAAATTAATGTCTACAAAAGTTGGACAAAATATGGATAGTGATAAGAGAAATGAATTTTTAAAACCTTTTACTTTAACTTCTATATTGAGAGAACAAATGTTAAATTTAGTTGAAAAAAATTCAGGTGTCAATATTATATTAGAACAGTCTTCTAAGAGTATTAAGAAAGATAAGTTTTCTGCTTTTATTTATGGTTTATATTATATTAAACAAGAAGAAGATAACAAAAGAAAAAGAAGAAAAAGACATATTAGTGATTTTATGTTTATGAATTAAAAGATTGGGTATTTTTAATTATTAGAATAAAAGTTTTTTTGAAATATATTGTGTAAAAAAGGAGGCAAATATGCGAGCAAGTCGAGGAGAGATAAAAATAGAAGAAATTTTAAAAGAAGCTGGTTTAAATTTTAAAGAAGAATATATTTTTCCAGAATTAGTTAGTACAAATGGTAGACCTCTAAGATTTGATTTTGCTGTCTTTGATGATAATAATGATTTAGATTTTTTAATAGAATACCAAGGCGTTCAACATTATGAACCAAAAAGTAAATTTGGTGGTTTGAGCGGTTTAAGGAAACAGCAATATAATGATATGAAAAAAAGAGAGTTCTGTGCAAAGCACGGAATTACTCTTATTGCTATTCCCTATTGGGATGAAGGTCGTGTAAATTATGATTATATTATGAAGGCGGCGGGCTATTAAAATAAAAGAAAGAAAGAGGTGTCACTTTGATTAATAGACAAGAACAAATTAGAGAAAAAGGTTTTCGAATGAGTCCTATGCGAGACACCAGAGAGAAGTATAGTCCTTTTATGGACCCAAACTTTTCAAAAATTAAAGTTGGATTAAAAACATTAGATGATGCTATTGTTAATGTAGGTGATTACAAACAGATAGATGATAGGCTAGCTGATAAAAAAGAAGTATTAAGAGCAATACATGAAAATGACGAAGAAACGATGAGAGATATATCAGAATTTTTCTATAAAACTAGCGGTATTTATTCTAGGTTATGTAGATATATGGCTAATTTATATAGATATGATTGGCTAGTAACGCCTTATATTAATTCAGAAAGCGTTAAAAGTGATAAAATATTAAGCGGTTTTAATAATGTTTTAACCTATTTAGATAATTTTGAAATAAAAAAATTTTTTGGTGACACAGCCTTAAAAGTTCTAAAGTATGGTTGTTATTATGGATATTTAATTCCTCAAAAAGATAGAATGTGTATTCAAGAGCTTCCGCCTAATTATTGTCGTTCAAGATTTAGTGTTAATGGGCGTCCGGCTGTAGAATTTAATATGAAGTTTTTTGATGATACTTTTAGAGATACTACTCAAAAAATGAAAATATTAAATTTATTTCCTTCTGAATTTAAAAAAGGTTATATTTTATATAAGGAAGGAAAATTACAACCAGACTTTTTAGGAGATACTTCAGGATGGTATTTACTGGATATTAAAAATACAATTAAATTTAATATTAATGGAGACGATTTTCCTGTTTTCATTTCAGTAATTCCTGCAATCATAGACTTAAATGAAGCTCAAGGATTAGATAGAAAAAAGATGCAACAGCAATTATTAAAGATTATCATTCAAAAAATGCCTTTAGATAAGAATGGTGATTTAATATTTGATGTTGATGAAGCAAAAGAATTACATAATAACGCTGTTCAAATGTTAGGCAAGGCGATTGGTGTAGATGTATTGACAACTTTTGCTGATGTAGATGTGGCGGATTTGGCTGATAAGAATAGTTCCACTACAATAGATGAATTAGAAAAAGTTGAAAGAACAGTATTTAACGAATCTGGTACAGCTCAAAATTTATTTAATACAGATGGTAATATTGCATTAGAGAAGTCTATTTTAAATGATGAGGCTTCTTTATATAATTTAATTTTACAATTTGAAGCATTTCTAAATATGATAATAGAACCTTTTAATAAGAATCCTAAGAAATTAAAATATAAAGTTCAAATTTTGACAACAACTATTTATAATTATAAAGACATGGCAAAATTATATAAAGAACAAACTCAATTAGGATATTCCAAGATGCTACCTCAGATTGCTCTTGGTCAATCACAAAGTTCTATTTTAGCTACAGCTTATTTTGAAAATGATGTATTAGAATTATTTAATGTATTTATTCCACCGTTAATGAGTTCTACTATGAACGCTGATGCTTTAAAGACAAATCAAAATGCGGCAAGCCAGAGTAATGGTAGCGAGAAAGAGGGTGCAGGCCGCAAGGAGTTAGCTGATGATGAAAAATCAGAAAAAACTATAGCTAATCGTGAAAGCATGAATTAGGACAAACGTAATTAATTTCATAAAGAAGTTTTTTATAATATAATAGTCAAAATTAGAAAGGAGAAAAACAATTATGCATCAATTAGTTGCAACTATTGATTCTCCGGAATTTATAAATCTTCAACCTTTAGATATTAACCCTTTAATGTCTAAATGTGAAATTAAAGTTTTGTATATTGGAGAGAATAGAAATCATTCTTTCATAACAAAAGATGTTGCCACAGAAATGTCTAAGACATTGCGTGGCGCTCCTATTGTTGGATATTATAAAGAAGAAAATCAGGATTTTAGAGACCATGGCGACCAGATTATTATTGATGAAAAAGGAATTCAATTTAAATGTCTTACTAAGCCATATGGTTTTGTTTCTCCAGATGCTGAAGTTTGGTTTCAAAAATTTGAAGATACAGATGATTTTGGAAACAAAATAGTTAGAGAATATTTAATGACTACAGGTTTTCTATGGACAGGACAGTTTGAAGAAGCTAAGTTAGCTATTGAGCAAGGACGTCCTCATTCTATGGAATTAGATAAAGATACCTTAGATGGTTATTGGTCAGAAAATGTTAATACAAAAATGGAATTGTTTATTGTTAATGATGCAATTTTTTCTAAATTATGTATTTTAGGTGATGATGTAGAGCCTTGTTTTGAAGGCTCAAGTGTAACAGCTCCTAATGTAAGTACTAATTTCAGTAAAGTAGATGATAACTTTAAGCAAACATTATTTAGTATGATGCAAGATTTAAAATTTGCATTAGAAGGAGGAAACATGGCAAAAGTAGATGAAGAAAAAAAGGACAAAACTAATGAAACTGTAGAAAATAAAACTGATAAAACTACAGAAGAAGTTAAAGACATTAAAACAGAAAAAGATAATAAAGATAAAGATAAGAAAAAGAACTATACAAAAGAAGATAAGAAAGAAGAAGATAATCCAGCTCCTGCAGAAGATAAGAAACCTGAAGAAAAGAAGGAAGAAACAAAAACTCCTGCAGAAGATAAGAAAGAAGAAGATAAGAAAGATAAAAAAGATTATGCTTTAATGTATTCAGAATTAGAAACTAAGTATAATGATTTATCTGCAAAGTATGAAAGTTTAGTTGCTTTTAAACAAAATGTTGAAAAACAGCAAAAGGAAGAATTAATTAGTGGATTCTATATGCTTTCAGATGAAGATAAAAAAGATGTGGTTGCTCACATTGATGAATATTCTTTAGATGATATTGAAGCAAAATTATCAGTAATTTGTGTAAGAAAAAAGGTTAATTTTGATTTAGACGATACATCTAAAAATGAAAATAAAACAGAAGAAGAAAATCCTGTTACAACATTTAACTTAGAAAATGCAGGAGATTCTGTTCCAGCTTGGATAAAAGCTATACAAAATCATAAATAAGAAAAAATCAAGGAGGAAATAGACAGATGGCAACAACAACAATCAGTAGAGTTGGTTTTGGTCAAGTTGAACCAAATCATCTTTCAGCTCAGAGAACATCTCAGATTTATGCTCAGTTACCAGCTAATAATTCAATCAATATTCTTGAAAATGGTCAGTTTGTAAAATATGATTATGCTGCAGGAGAGGTTGATTTTACTGGTAAAGGTGAATGGATGATGGTTTTCAATGAAGTTAAATTATATGATGATTGGAGAGAATCATATAAAGACTTCGCAATGATTAAAGAAAACTATGTTGATGGAGTAATGGTTCCAAGAGTTATAAAGACTAATGTTGGAGATATTTACACAACTAACTGTGTAGGTGGAGCAAATACTTCAGGTAAAGCAACATATGCAGGTATTGAATTACAAGAAAAAGATATTTTAAAAGTAGATACAACAGGTTACCTTGTAAAAGGCGAAGAAACTGATGAAGGTCTACTATGGCAAGTAGTAAAAGTTTACACTATGGCAGATGGACAGCCAGCTGTAAAGCTTCAGAGAATTAAATAAGGAGGATTTAAAAAATGGCATTAAGTAAAAAAGATTTAATTGCATTAGGTAAAAAAGTAGCTTCTGCTAATCCTTCTGTAGCAACAGCATTTGCCTACAACGGAGAAAACTTTAGCTATGAACAGCTTAATGATACATTCAGAGATGAATTATTAGAAATTTCAAGCACATATGCTTTATTTAGAGAAAATAAAAATACTATCTTCTCATTAATGGAAGAAATTATTGATGATGTATTACCTAAAAAGGTTTTAGAAGCATACGGACAGTTTGCTGAAATTAAAACTTTTAAGCAGGGTGATAAGCCAGTATTTGTACAGAGAATTACTTCTGCAGCAAAGAGACGTGGAAAACAGTTTGTAACAAAAGTTGGTTTAGCTGGTATTTATGAAGTATTCAAATTAGATGGAAAGACATTAGAAGTTCCTACTGAAGCTTTTGGTGGAGCAGCTCAAATCGGATTTGAAGAATTCTTAGATGGTAGAGTTAATATGGCTGATGTATTAGACATTATTATGGAAGGTCTTGATGAATCAGTTTATAGAGAAATTGCGAAGGCTTTAAAAGGTGCTGCAGATAACTTACAAGAAGCTAATCATGTAGTGCATACAGGATTTGATGAATCAGAAATGGATAAATTATTAGCAGTAGCAGATTCATATGGCCAGTCTACAATTTATTGTACTTTTGAATTTGCAGCAACTATGGTTCCTGCAGAAGGATGGGTTTCAGATGCGATGAGAGACCAAAAATGGAATAATGGTTATTTAGCTAATTATAAAGGACATAAAGTAATTGTATTACCACAATCTTTTGAAGATGAAACTAATAAGGTTAAGGTTATTGACCCAGCTTATGCTTATATTATTCCAACAGGAGCTCAAAAACCAGTTAAGGTAGCTTTTGAGGGCCAGACAATCGTTAGAGATATTGACAATGCTGATATGTCAAAAGAAGTTCAGGTATACAAGAAATTTGGTGTAGCTACATTAATTACAAATAATATTTGTGTTTATAATAATACAAAATTAAAAATTAATGAATAATTAAATAGAGGGGGATTTTTAATCCCCCTTATCTTTATAAATAAGGAGAAAAAGGAGAATTAAATTATGTTAAAAAAAGATACTTTAATAAAAGTAATAAATAGAGGTAATGCAAGAGTTAGTTATGTTATTCCAGATAGTAATGGATTAAAAAGATTATGGCATGCTAAAGAAGCTAAAGAAATACCAATGGATGAATTAAGAAAAATTATGTGGACAACAGGCGGAGCTTACATTTTAAAAAATTATTTAATTATAGAAAATGAAGAAGCTATTAAAGAATTATTTTCAGAGAATCCAGAGCCAGAATATTATTATACAGAAGATGAAGTTAAGCAGTTATTATTAACTGGTACTAATGAACAATTATTAGATTGTTTAGATTTTGCTCCAGAAGGGGTTATTGAAACTGTGAAAAGTTTAGCTGTATCATTAAAACTAAATGATGTATCAAAAAGAGAAATTATTTTTAATAAAACAGGTTTTAATGTTACAAATGCTATTAATATAAATAAAGAATCAGAAACAGTAGAAGAAGTTGAAAAAACAGAAAGAAGAACAACTCCTATTCAGATAGAAGAAACAAAGGAAGAAAAAACAAGAAGAGTTCCTAATTATAAAGTTACTTCAATAACAAAATAAGAAAGGAGTGTATTATGGGTACTTCTTTTATAAAAATATATGATAGTTTTCTATCAAAAGTAACAGATGATATGTATATGGAAATGACTGAATTAGACACTTTTAGATTATTAGAAGATTTTTTAAAGGCGGCAATTCAGAAGTTTGAATTTCCAAGAATTAATTTAAGTAATTATGAATTAAGTTATGAAGATGTAAATAGTTATAAAGGAGTAGAAAGTAATAATGTAGAGGTTCCCGCATTTTTATATATGGGTGGAGCTTTTGACGAAGTTTTAACAGAAGAAGAAATTAATATTCTTTCTACTTATATGATTGTTGAATGGTTTGGTCAGCAATTAGCGAGTGTTGAAAACACAAGAATGAAATATAGCGGAACTGATTTTAAATTTACTTCTCAAGCTAATCATATGGCAAAAATACAAACTTTGAAAAAAGATTATGAAAGAGAGGGTTTCCATTTGCAGAGATTATACAAAAGAAGAAAAGTGGATAAAAAAGGAAACATTGTTTCTACTTTTGGTGAAATTATGGAAAGTTCTACAGATGGATACAAAAAGCAACGTGTATTTAAAATATAATGCTATTATAAATAATTCCGCTATTGATGATAATTTAAAGAGAATTACAAACCAAATATATAGATTACTTCCTGTAAGAGAAGAGGGCGGCGAATGGAAAAAACCGCTTATTACTCTTATAGAAGAATTATCAGGAATGGATAGTTTGTTAATCGACCAACATACTATTTTATTTTCTTTATTATGTAAATTGGAAGGATTACTTATTTTAGATGAAGATTTTCAATTATTTAGAAGAACAATTTTTGAAAGTTTAAATTTAGTAAGTAATTTAAGAGAACAATGTCAGGATTAGATAATTTAAAATTAAGATTAAGTTATCAAGGTGGAAATCAACAAGGTCGAATGACTCTAGACAAACTAAGAAGTTTAAAAAAAGCTTTATTATACTCATACCAATCTGCTACTATTGAATTAGCAGATGGTAGACAATTTAGAGCGTTGATTAACCCAGATAAATTAAAACCAGATTATGATAATAAAATTTTATCAATACCTTTTAAGGACATATGTTTAAATAAAAAAAGACTTGGTAAAACTAGTGCAGGGGAAGAAGAAGTAGGAATTAACTCAGGTGATATTTTTAAATGGGTGGATGATAATACGTATTGGATAGTTTATCTTCCTTATCCAGAAGAAAAAGCCTATTTTAGAGCTGAATGTAGGGCTTGTCAAACTGCAGAAATAAATTTACAAGGTAAAAAGTATAAAGGATATGTTAGAGGACCTGTTGAAACTACAATTCCTTGGAATCAAAAGAATAATATAGTTTGGAATACCCCTAATTATACTTTAGTTATGTATATACCTAAAAATGAATATACATTAGAATATTTAAAACGTTTTGCTAAATTAGAATTTGATGGAAAAATTTGGCAAGTTCAAGCAGCGAATCCATATTATGGCAAAGGCATTATAATGATTACAGCAAAAGAATATTATCAAAATAGTATGGAAAATGCGGAGGAGCCGATTAATCCGGATAAACCTGAACATGGTGCAATTTATATCGACGGTCCCGCAACTGTTCAGCCTTATGATATTGTTAGTTATTCTATTGCTGGAACCACAGGTGGGGTATGGAGTGTTGATAGTCATAAAGTAAAAATTATAGAACTTGAAGATAATGTTGTTACTCTTGAAGTTACAACTGGAAAAAGTGGTTCTTTTAATTTATTGTATAAAAAAGATAATGAAGAAGATATAGTATTACCAATTACAATAACTTCTTTATAAAGGAGATAAAAGGAATATGAGAAAAGATTTAATAATGAGAGATTTTCAATCATCTTTTCTTTCATGTGAAAATGATACAGAAAAAATTTTGCGTAAACTTTTTATAGAAAGCAAACCTTATTGTGATGAATTGAAAAGATTATTAGTTATAAATGCTAAAGATTGTTTAGATAATCTTGACAATGAAGTTTATAAGAAAAAAATTCAAGAAATGTCTATTGGAAAATTAATAAAAGAAGGATATATCAGAAATATTCCAAAAATTAAATTTCCAGAGAATGAAGAAGTAAAAGCATATATTATTATTTCATTTGATAATTTTACACCAAATGCAAACAATCCGCAATTTAGAGATTGTTTTGTTCATTTTGATATTATATGTCATACTGACTATTGGGATTTAGGTGATTATAGATTAAGGCCTTTAAAAATAGCAGGATATATAGATGGAATTTTAAATAATTCTAAATTATCAGGTATAGGAACATTACAATTTTTAACTGCAAATGAGCTTATATTAAATGAACAATTATCTGGCTATACATTAGTATATGAAGCTATTCATGGTACTGATGATAAAATAGAAAATGATGAATAGTTATGGATGAATTATTATTAATATCTGGAAATGATATTCCTTTTATTCAAGCCGGTATAGTTATTCATCAGCCTTCTTTAAAAGAAATTGCTTTTATAGGAGAAGAAAACTTCTATATGGGGTGTGAGTTATTAAAATTTTCTAAAGATATTTTGTTAGAGCAGGACAAAATTCTTTTAGGAAATAAAACAAATTTTGAAATAATAATGTCAATAATGAATGAAAATGATAGCAATGATAAAAACCATGAAATACAGGTAAGTAAAGAGAGTATTAATATGATTTTTATGCTATTATTTCCAAGATATGAATATACTATTCAAACAAACTCAATTGACTTTTTCCAAGAAGAACAATTAGTAGGTTCTATTAATGAAGATAATTTTGAAGATTTTAAAGAAATATTAAATATAATATTTTGTTTAACTTTTCAACAAGAAGAAGGTCAAGAATTTAATCCTGCAAATGAGCAAGCTCGAAGAATTGCAGAAAAACTTAAAAAAGGTCGTCAAAGGGCGGCTGAAGCAAAAGGAGAACGGGTTAAAGTAAATATTTTAAGTAAATATGTTTCTATTTTAGCTGTTGGAGAGCATAAGGATATAAATACTTTATTAGAGTATACCATTTATCAAATTAGAGATGAATATGAAAGATTTTTATTAAAACAAAATTTTGATTATACTTTTAAAGCTCGATTAGCAGGAGCAAAAGATTTACAAGATGGTAAGTATTGGATGGATGATATTCATGATGATATATAAAAGATAAGACAAAAAATTAAGGAGGAAACTATACATGAGATTTGGTGTAAGAGAAATATGTGATGTTGTATTTAAAGCTAAATCAACTATTAGATTAGGTGATGCTAATTCTAAGTACGTTTTTAAGCCAGGACAACCTGTATTATATATTGATTCAGCTAAAACTTCTACAATGGAAGAAGCTGCTACAACAGTATATGCTCAGGGTGGTAAAGGTAATACAAACTTAATTGCTTGGGAAGGTGAAAAAACTTTAACATTTACTGTTGAAGATGCTCTTTTATCTCCAATAAGTTTTGCAATGTTATCAGGTGCTGGTTTATTTGGCGGTACTGCAGGAGACGGTGCTGAAAAGGTTCATGTTCATACTTCAACTGAAACAACAGTTGGTGCAAGTGGCCTTATTAATTTAGCAGATGCATTAGAAGCTGATGATGAAATTTGTACAACTGCTCCTATTTTCGTATTAGAAGAAGAAGGTGGAGAAGTTACAGGTAAGTCTTATACAGCAACAGCTACAAAGAATAGTGTTACAATCACTGGGGATTCTATTCCTGCTGAGGGAACTACTGTAATTGTAGATTATTATATATTACAGAAAGGTGAAACAGTTTCAGAATTAGTAATTGACGCAGAAAACTTTGCAGGATACTACTATGTAGAAGCTAGTACATTATTTAGAAAGCAAAAGAATGGTAAAGATATGCCAGCTGAATTAACATTCCCTAATGTTAAGATTCAGTCTAACTTTACATTTACAATGGCTCCAACTGGAGATCCATCAACATTTACATTCACAATGGATGCTATGCCAGGTTATACTTATTTCAATAGAAAGAAAAAGGTATTATGTGTAATGCAGATTATTGATAGAAATGCTGCTTCAACAAGCAGACAACAGGTAATGAGTCATGGTGAAGGTGAAAAAGTTGTTGATGATGAAAAAGCTGAATTTGAAGACAGCGTAACACCCTAGCACAAGCAGTACAGACAAAAAAAATGAAGTAAAAACTGATTCATTAAAATCTGATACTGTTAATGATGGATTAGATGATATTAATATTGATGAAAAATCAATTTTAATAAAGTAATTAATGAGGAGAGGTAACTCTCCTCATTTTTTTTATTTCTGGGGAAAGGAGGAATTAAATATGGCAAAAGCTAATGTTCAAGTTGGAGAAGTTAAAGTTGATGAAAAAACTATAGAAGAACAGATACAAGAGACTATGGAACGAAGTTTAGAGATAATAAAGAAAAATGGTTCAGATTTAGAGCAGTTAAGACAAAAAGTTATAAAAACTGCGGAAGACGTAAATTCAATTATGAGTGGTTATGTTTATAAAGGCATAGAAAAGATGCGTAAACAGATTGGAACAAAGACAGGTATCAATAGCCAAATTAAAGCAAGAAAAGAGGCTTTAAAAGAATTATCTTATACAGATGATGAAATTAAGGTTGATAATATTATTTCATCATTACAAGAACAAAAAGATACTATAGTTAATAAAATTAAGGCAGAGAGTCAAAGAGAAGTTTTATATGATTTAAGAGCAAAAGTTTTAAGATTTCAACAAGCAGTACTAGAAATGCAAGGCTGGTCAGAAAAAATAACTTATTTATTTGAAAAGAATAATAAACCAGTTATTTATCAATTAGACTTGAATACAAGTCAAAAAATTAATAAATGGGTTTCATTAGCTTATAATTCTGGACAAAATGCATTAAAAATGACATTGAAGGCTGTTTCTCAAAATAATTCTTTAAAAATATTAAATAGTAATTTAGAAGAAGCGGAATTAACTAAATTAAATGAAACATATAAAGAAGTTATACGTCGTTTTAATAAATCAAAAAGCTTAAAAGATAATGCTCCTTATCTTGTATTTTGGAAAGAAAATCAGAAATATAATTATATGTCAGTAAGTAATTCAGGAGATATTGCAGAAGGTTATCAAGTTTTTTATTTTAAAAGGGCAGCTTTAACTGCAACAGCAGAAGAAGATAGAGTCAGACAATTTATGCAAAAAGGCGTTGGAACAGTTGACCAAACTTCAGGCTTATATGGTAGTGATATAGAATTAAATAATGGCTTAGCTTATTCTGCAAAGTCAAACAATGCTGATTTATTTGGCCTTCCGCAAGTCAAAAAATTAATAGATAAAGTGTTAACAGAAGGAAAAAGCATGAATGGAAAACAAATGTTAGAGCTGATTATAAGAGAAAGAATGACAACTGGTAATTTTGCCGAAGGAAAAAGAGGATTAAGAAATCATATAAGAGAAAATTTAGAAGATACAGTTAGAGAGGCTTTAGATGAAAACTTAAAAAAGATTTTTGCAGATTAGGACTTTCTTGACAATTAAAAAATTTTATGATATACTAGAATTAAGAAATATAAAAGGAGATAAAAGGAATGTCAGAAACATTTATAAATTATTCAGATTTAGATTTTAAACAGGAAGATACTGATAAATATACAGTTATTACTTTTAAAGATAAAGAAATAAAAGTATTAAAATATCTTCCATCTATTGAAAAATATAACTTATTAAATACAACTTTATTACAAAGTATAGACGATACTGTTATTATTAATGAATATAAGTTAGATATGTTCTTTAATATTAATTTAGCTATTGCATATACTAATATTGTTTTTTCAAAAGAAGAACAAGATATGGAATTATCAGACTTGTATGATAAATTCAAAACTAGCGGTTTGTTAGATATGATTATTGATGTGATTCCTGATGATGAATATGCGACATTATACTCTTCATTAGTATCAAATAAAGAAGAATATGTAAGTGAAAGAAAAAGTATATCTTATGGTATTGCAAATGCTATTGAACAGATAAGTAAAAAATTACCTAAGCAAGAAGAAATGCAAAATTTATTACAATCTTTAAAAGATTTTAAGCCAGAAGATTATAATAATGTAATTGAATTTGCTAAAGCGGCAAATGGTGGAAGAGACATTACAGAATAGAACGGACAAAATAAATTAATATTATAACCCTTATTATCATACAATGATAGTAAGGGTTATATTTTTTTACATATAAATATGAACGGAAAATAAGGAGGAAAAGGATTATGGCAGGTAGTAATAGAATTGATTTTACTATCGGTTTTAATATAGATAAAACTGGTTTTACTCAATTAAATGAAAGTTTTGATAAAGTTACTGCATTAAGTCAAATGCCTGGAGCTACTAAGCAATTAAAAGAAGCTGGCGCTATGGCTCAACAAGTAGGGACAATATTAAGAGAATCTTTTAATTATGATTTTGGACAAATTAATATTGGTAAATTTACTCAAGGATTAAATCAAGCAGGCATTTCTATGCAGCAATTAAGAACTGGACTTTATTCTGCGGGGTCAGTAGGTCAAAATAGTTTTGCAACATTAGGTAGTAGTATTCTAAATACTAAAATTCAAATAAAAGAAAGTAATAGTTTATTAGACCAGATGGCGACAACTATGACAAACACTGTTAAATGGGGTATTGCATCTGGGGTTTTTAATAAAATAACTCAATCTGTAAGAGAAGCTTTTACTTACGTACAAAAATTAGACAAATCATTAAATGATATTCAGATTGTAACAAATAAATCTTCACAAGATATGCAAACTTTTGCTAAAGAGGCTAATAATGCTGCGAAAGGCTTAGGTAAAAGTACAAGAGATTACACTGAAGCGTCTTTAATTTATTATCAACAGGGTTTAAATGATACTGAAACAAAAGCTAGAACTGAAACGACTTTAAAAACTGCTAATGTTACAGGACAGTCAACTTCTGCTGTATCAGAAGAATTAACTGCTGTATGGAATGGTTATAAAGTACAAGCACAGGATACTGAAAAATATGTAGATAAATTAGCGGCAGTAGCTGCATCTTCCGCATCTGACTTGGAAGAATTATCAACAGCTATGTCTAAAGTAGCATCTTCAGCTGATGCAATGGGTGTAAATGTTGATAGTTTAGCTGCACAAATTTCAACGATTATTTCTACTACTAGACAAGCACCTGAAACAGTAGGTACTGCTTTAAAGACAATTTACGCTCGTATGGGTGATTTAGAGGCAGATGGTACAGATGAATTTGGAGTATCTCTTGGGGATATTACTTCTCAAATGCAATCTATGGGTGTTAATATCTTAGATGAAACTGGTTCAATGCGTGATATGGGAGACGTAATTGAAGAGGTTGGTCAAAAATGGCAAGGATGGTCTAGAGAACAGAAACAGGCTGCTGCAATTGCTATGGCTGGTAAGAGACAGTACAATAATTTATTTGCTCTTTTTGAAAACTGGAGTCAATATAATAAAGAATTAGATGTTTCTAAAGATTCTATAGGTACATTACAAGTTCAACAAGATACTTATATGAAGAGTATGGTTGCTAAACAGCAACAACTTTCAACTCAAACTGAAGCTTTTTATAGTGCTTTAATTGGTGATGGTCAAGAAGTTAATAATTTAGTTGATGGATTAACAGAACTAATGACTGTTGTTACTCAGTTCACAAATGGAATGGGCGGCGGTTTTGAATCTATGATTGGCTATATGACTATTATAGCTAATTTATTTAAAAATCAGATAAGTAAAGGATTATTAAAACATTTTGAAAATAAAAATATAAAGAATGAAAATGCAGCAATTGTTGCAAGTAAAGCAGATGCTTATAAAGAAGGACAAAATCTTAAAAATGTATCTAATATTAAATTAGATAGACGTAATAATTCTTTTTATGGAACTCAAGTTAATGAAGAAGGCAAAAACGAAAGAACAAGATTAACAAATGAACAAGCAGGCAATATAAAGAAATATGAAGCTGAAGCAGAGGCAGCTCAAAAGATAGATAAAATTCGAAAATCATTAACGGAAGAAGAATATAATGCTTTAACTGCTCAACAAGAGCGTATAGGAAATTTAGAAAAAGAAAAAACTATATTAGAAGCTGAATTACCTATTATAAGAGACAGAGCAGAGGCTTTATTTACTAATAGAGAAGGCAATGCATTTAATGGCCGTCAAGATAATCAGTTAACTGAGACTTCAACAATATTTGCTAGAATTAAAGAAGCAGAAAATTCAACAGATAAAAATCTAGCATTAGTAGCTGAAGACGTTACAAATGAAATGCAAAGACAAGTTGATGCAGCTCAATTATTAGTAGATATACAAAGAGGAAGAGTATCAGCAGAAGGTCATAACTTAGAGCAGTTGCAAAGAGAAGCTGGTTTTTCTAGTAGAGCTACTTATACTGAAAGACAAATGTTAAGCATAAAACAAGAGCAACAACGAGCTTTATTAGAATATCTTGAAACTTTAGGGCTAATAATAAATAAAGAAGCAGAAGCAAATATGGAGCAAAGTAGCTTTAATCAATCAACTGGAAATAAATTAAAAAATCAAACTAAAGCTGATAATATTCAAGGTACAATAAGTGCAGTATCTAGTTTAGCAATGACATTAGGAAGTGTTAATAGTATATTAGATACTATTTACAATAAAGATATATCAGGTCCAGAAAAAGCATTACAAATTATAACTCAATTAGGATTTGTTCTTCCTATGATGTATTCTGCTCTTAAAGCTATTAATGATATAGATATAGCAAGTATAGGTATTAAAAATAAAAAAACAGTTGCAACTATTGCAAGTGCGGTAGCAACAGAAGGTGAAACAGTAGCAACAGAAAAAGCTGCAGTAGCACAAGAGGCATTAAATGCCTCAATGTGGTCTAACCCAGTTGTTATTTTTGTAGCCGCTTTAGCAGGTTTAATAGCTATTCTTGCTATAGTTAATAAATCAAATGAAGAAGCAAAAGAAAAGATTAAAGAAAATAATGAAGCAAGTATTGAATTAGCAAATACAAAACAAGAAGAAATAGATAAAATCAATGAATTAAATACATCATATGAAGAGGCTTATAATACTTATAAGAAAACTGGAGAAGGTGTTGATAGTTTAAGAGAGAAATCTCGTGAATTAGCAAAAAGTTTTGGAACTGAAGGAGAATATTTATTAGGCCTAGTTGATAATTATGCTTTATTCAATGAAGAAGTAGAAAAATTAAGAACTAAAAAAATAAAAGAATCTTTACCTACTTTACAAACAGGAGTAGATGCTGCTGCAGAAAATACAGTAACTGAAATTCAAGATGAAGATGATTTTGATAAACAAATCAAATTAGGTAGTGTAGACGTAAACTTTTCTGATTTAAATAGTATAGATGATATATTAAAATATTATTATCAATTAAATCAATCTATTCATAACGCTCAAGAAAATGGAAGAACTGATTCGGATGAATATAAAGATGCTATTGGAATGTTTGCAAAGATAGGCGAAAAAATAGGCGAATATACTAACCAATTAGAGGCATTAGTAAATGCTCAAACTAAATTAATTATTGGAGAGATGCCTGAGGCGACTTCTGATTCTGATTATGAAAAACAGAGAAAAAACAGTATTTCTAAAATTCAAAACAGTAAAGATGAAGATATTCAAAAATCAATTAAAAATTATAAAGAAGCTAATAAAGGAGCAACAGATAAAGAGGCTGCAGAAGCATTATATAAAGAAAATTTATCTGCTTCTGGAAATGCTCAAAATATTGCTTATGAAGAAAAATATCAAGCAAAAATAGGTCGAGGAGTAATGTTTGATAATGCATTAACTTCCGCTTATGGAGTTGATAATATAAAGGATATTGCATCTAAATCAAAAGGTAGTAAACAAAGTTATAAAAATTTAACAGTAAAAGCAGGAGGTGGAGCTTTTACCAAAAAATTATCTCTTTTTGATGAATCAGGTAAAATAAATCCATTGCTTTTATTTGATTATATGCCTGACATGTATGGAAGTGATAATGGAGAATTAGATGACCTTAAAGAGAGTATGAGTAATTATGGTTATGATTATGATTCAAAAAAATCTCAATTTGTTGATAGAAAGACAGGTCAAGCTTTTGATTTAAACTCTTTTCAAGAAGCTATGGGTTATAAAAATCAAATAGATGCTAGTAAATTACCACCAGAATTAAAGAATAAAATATCAGCTAATAATTATGAACGTACTCATTTTGATGAAGATGAAATTCGTGCAATACAAGATATATATGATAGTGCTGCAAAAGTTAATTTTGATACAGATGCTAAATTCTTCAATGAAAAAGATTATGAAAATAATAAACAAGAAGTTATTGAAAATTTATCTAAAACTGGTTTAGGTAAGGTTGGTATTGATAATATAGATAGTATTTGGGGAAGTCAAGAATTTATCAATGAACATGGCGATGATAAAGTTGATGAAATGACTAAAGCAATTCTTGATGAAGTTGAAAATAATATTGTTGAATTTCAACATAACTTTACTGAAAGTGCTAAACAACTTGCAGATAATTCATCATCTTTAGCATCTGGTGTTTTATCAGGTGATGTAACTTCTGCAAATATTGGAGATAATGATGATTATAAAGCCTTATACGATAGTGCCGATCAGCTTAGAGCTTTATACCCAGATATTGCCGCAGATGTTGATACTATTATGAATACTCAATTAACAGGCACTCAAGAATGGCTTGAATCTCTTGAAAATGTTCAAGATAAAATGGACGAAATTAAATTATCTAGCAGGGAAAGAGATGTAAGTAATTTATTAGATGACGTTAAAGTTGATTTAGATTCAGATGATTTTTATGACCAGATGGATAAAATTACTGAGCAAGATTATAGTGTTATTGTTGAGATAAAATCTCAAATGGATGATGAATTTGAAACTGCATCTAAAACATTATCAAACATAACAGACCAAGCATCTAAGATTGGCGAAAAATTCATAGTAGCTCAAGAAGATATAAAAGGATTAGGTGAAGCTTTTCCGGGAATTTTAGATAATGTTACTTATTTAAAAGATGGAACAATTAAATTAAATAAAGAAGCTACTGCTTCTGCAATGGCTGCTGCAAAAGCGCAAGCTAATGCTACAATTGATGAAGCTATTGCTGACATCCAAGCTAATCAAATAAAATTAAAAAATAAAAGAGATTACTATGCAAAAATGCTTGCTATTGTAAACGAAGCAAATACTTCAGAAAAAGCACAAGAAAAAGCAAAGAGCGAGTTAAAAGAAACTATTGAAGAATATAATTCTAGTCTTGATAAAGAAGCGACAGATACAGAAATAGAAAATGCATTATCGGTAACAACTTCTGAAAATGATGTTAATAAACAATCTTATGAAAATTATAAGAATTTAGCAGAGGCAAAAGTTCGTGTTAGTGCAAACATGGCTGATACTATTGCTCAAAATTGGCAAGCTGCATTAAAAGGTGATACTTCTAGTATTAAAACTGGTTTAAAGGATACAGAGGGTTATTCAGGGACAGAACCTACAACAACTCAGTCGGGCAAAAAAATTAATAAAGATAAAGTTACAAAATATTTAGATAATGCAGAACAATCACAACAATTAGCTGCAACTCTTGAAAAGAACATTAAAGCTATAGACGATGCAATTAATTCAGGAAATGCTGATATTGTTTCTTTAACTGCTCAAAAAGCAGGAGCTGAATATGGATTAAATAATGCAGCAAAAGGTAAAGGATATTCTCCAAAAGATAAAGATGATGATAAAGATTTAGATAAATTAACAGATGAATTTGATTTATTAGAAAATATTAATAATCAATTAGAAATTCAAGAAAAATATTATGATAGAATAAATACTTTAGTAGAGCATACATATGGTTTAACTAAAATACAAGGCATTAAAGAAGAAAATAAAATACTTGATTCTCAGTTAAAATTATATAAACAAAAAGATAAATTAATTCAAAAAGACGTTAATAGACAAGGCAGCAAATTAGTTCATTATGGTGCCAGCTTTGGAGAAGATGGAACGGTATCCAACCATCAGCAAGTATGGGAAAAATTAAAGGCTAAAGTTAATAAGGCAGCTGCCGCAGGTAAGGAAACGACTTATGAAAAAGCCAAGCAAGATTTTGAAGATTATGAAGATGCTTACAGTAAATATAATGAAGCACTACAGGAAGCCGGAGATAATTTAGCTAAACAACAAGAATTAATTTATCAAAAAGTTGAAAACAATGTTAAAGCTATTGAGGCTGAAGTTACTGTTAAGGTAGATGCTGGAGAAGCAATTAGAAATCTTCAAGAATTTAGGGAAGCAATGGCATCTGATTCAGATTACTTTACAAAATTACAAACTAATATTGCTAAAGGAATAAGTTATAGTAAATCAGGCGAAGTTCAGACTTATATTAATGAAGCTCAAAAGGCCCAAAAGGCTTATAATAAAATTCTTAAAGGCGGAACGGATAAAACGTATGGAACTGATTCTCAAGCAGCTATGGATGCATATAAAAATTATACACAGAAAGCAATGGAATCAGCAAAATCTATACAAGAGGCTATTAAAGAATATTATAGCACTATGAAAGAGTGGATGTCTTCATTAAAAGAAGATTTTAATGATGTACAAAATAAATTAAAGAATATCACAGAAGAAACTAAATATTATGCAGATTTATTAAATTTAATACATAGTAGCAATAAAACTGAGCAGGCCCAATTATCAACTCAATTAGGGAATGAGTATGCAGAATCAACTAAATACTATTATGGAGAAAGAGATAAATGGGACCAAATTAGAAACGATTATCAAAAACAAATTGATGAAGAAGAAAAAATTAGAACAAAACAAGAAGAAAAAGTTAGAAATGCTAAAACTAAAAAGGCTAAAAAACAAGCGAAACAAGAGTTACAGACAACTAAAAATAGCATTGAAGAATTAGAAGGTTTAAGAGATGAGGCAATTAAAAATTCTGAAACAGCACAAAGCAATGCTCAACAGGCCTCATTAAATTCATTAAAAGCATATCAAGACGCTTTTAAATACTCTATTGAAGCAGCTTTTCAAGATTTTGAGAATGAAATGACTGATGGAAAAGGTTTTGATTGGATGGATAAACTTTGGTCTTTAGATAAAGATTATATTAATAATTGGTATGACAATATTGAAAAAGACCTTAATTTAAAAGATTTTACTTTATCTATTGATATGGATATTGATGAAGCATCTTCTGACGCAATAAAAGAAAAATTAACACAATTTAGAGATGAACAAGAAAAACAATTAAAAAATCAAGCATATTTAAGTGAATATGATTTTAAATTAGCTAAAGCAAAATATAATGTTTTAAAGAAACAAATTGCTCTACAAGAGGCTCAAGATAAAAAAACATCCTTAAGATTAAGAAGAAATTCTCAAGGTAATTATACTTACCAATATGCATCAAATTCAAACGATGTTTTAAAAGCACAAAAAGAATTAAATGATGCTAATAGTGATGTGTATAAATTAACTAAAGACCAAAATCAAGCTAATATAGAAAAGTCTATGAATTTAATTAAACAGTTAAGTGGCGACTTAAAAGCTAAAGCGGAAAAAGAAGGTCTTGAAAATGTAGATAGTTTAACTCAAGAACAAATAGAATCATGGATGCAAACACATGTTGGTGATTACTATACAGAATGGAAAATGGAATATGATGCAGCTTATGATGACCTTTTACAATCTCAAAATGATTATGCAGAAGCTGCATATACAATTGCAATGGTCCAAACTAAAAAAACTGATAAGATTTGGCAAAAATTATCTGATGATGAAAAACAACGTTGGATAAAAGACAGTTTACCAAAATTAGGTACTGCATTTACTAATTATTATTCAGGAATTAATAAAAATTCTAAAGAAATGGAAGCTGTAATAAAAGATGTTTGGAAAAATTGTAATACTGCAATGTCAAATTATAAAGATGGCTTTGGTAATTTGACAACAGAAATTGGTGTTCAAATACCTGCAATGAATACTATATTAACTACTCATCAGAAAAAAGTAGAAGGAGTTAAGAGCGAGTGGGATAAAGCGGTAGAAAAATATGATGCTTATAGAAAAACAATTAACAATAATGATAAAATCAAAAAATTAAAAGAAAGTTTAAATGAAGTTAAAGCTCCTATTGATGCGTTAGGTACTTCATTGCATACTGCAGCTGGAAAAGTTGGAGAGTTACAAACTGCTATTAAAAATTTAAAAGGTAAGAAAGTTACAGTTACAACTCATTATAAAAATAGTTATACTTTATCAGTTAATGGGAAAAAGGCTTCTGCTTCTCAATATAAAGCTGCAATTAGTGCAGGAAAAACTAATTTAGATTCTTCTGGAGATGGTAAGATTCAAGTTGGAGATACTATAAGAGTTAAAAAAGACGTAGATACGTTACCTATGCATCATTCTTCTAGTTTAAAATGGTCAGACGATATTGGATATGATACAATTACCGCCTCAAAGAAAGGGTCAAAAGCATATATAGCAGATTATAAAGGAGGTTCTAAACCAGCAATTCAGTATATTTTTGAAGATACTAATAAAGGTGGATGGATTAGTGTTGCAGAATTTAAACGTTATTTTACAGGTTATGATACTGGTGGATATACTGGAGATTGGAACTCTTCAGATGGTAAAATTGCTATGTTGCATGAAAAAGAATTAGTTCTTAATAAAGAAGATACTTCAAATATGTTGAAGATTGTTGATAGCGTTAGAGAAATAAATACTCAAAGTTTAGATTTATCTTCTTTAATTGCTCAACAAATTATAGATACTTTATATAGTAATATGCAAAGTATCAAAAAAGATTTTACTCTTCAAAGTCAATTATCTATGAAACAAGGTGTTTCAAATGATGAATTAACTATAGACCAAAATGTTACTATAAATGCGGATTTCCCTGGCGTATCAAATGCACAGGAAATTGAAAAAGCATTTAATTCATTAGAAAATATGGCAACTCAAAAAGCATATTCTACTAAAAGAAGATAGCGGATGGCGGTAACCTCGCCTCCGCTGGTTAAGATAAATTAATATTATTATATTAACTTTTATTTTAATCATAGAGAAAAAAGGAGAATATGTTATGAAAAGAGAAAGAGAAATTAATGAGGCAATTCTAAATGCTATTGATATTTTAATTAATAGAAGATTAGAAACAAGCAATTTTAACACAACTATATATGGAATAATAGAAGAAAATATTGAAGGTAATCAATATAAGGTTACCTATCAAGATTCTTCTATTGTTGCTTATAGTAATACAGATAAAAAATATAAACCCGGTGTTGGTGTTTATGTTTTAATCACAAATGGAGATATAAATGAAGCTAAATTTATTTTAGGTTCTACAGAACCTAATTGTTTTCTTGATTAAGGAGGTAAATATGGAAGTATTTTTAATGATTTTACAAACAATTATATCTATTGTTATACCTGTTGCTATTTCAGTATTAACATATTTTGCAAAAAAATATGTAGATGAAAAAGTTGACAATGAACAATTAAAGAAAGCAGCAGATATTATTGCTACAGCAGTTAATTCAGTTCAACAGACATATGTTGATGATTTAAAAAAGAATGGCGACTTTACTTTAGAGGCTCAAAAGAAAGCATTAGAAAAAGCTAAAAATCAAGCCTTAAATCTAATGAATGATAAAGTAACTTCCGCAATTCAAAATAATTATGGTGATATAGAAAAGTTTGTTATCACTACTATTGAAGGAATTATTGGTAAGCAAAAATAATAAACATAATAGGGATAGTTTAAGACTATCCCTATTTTTTTATTGCTTGGACTAAATTGTTTTATTTTAACTAATAGAGTTTTATATAAAATAGCGAAAAGTCGAAGGAGGATATTATGTTAGAACTATTAACAACATATTCTATAGCAGAAATACTTATGTTTGTTGTTATGTTAGCTATTGCCATTAAAGAGGTTGTTACTTTTGTAGAATGGGCCGTAACGAAATTAAGACAGCTTTTTAAAAAAGGCTTTAATGAAGATAAAGAAAGAGAAAATGTATACGCAAAAATTAGAAAAGAAGATAAAAAAATAGAAGATTTAGCGGCAGAGCAAAAGCATATCTGTGAGTATTTAACAATTATTGCTAATAAAGTAGATTTGTTAATTGATTCAGATAAGAATGATATAAAAACGTGGATAACAGAAAAACATCATTATTTTTGTTATGAAAAAAAATGGATTGATGATTACAGTTTGGAAGGAATAGAGCGAAGATATAAAAATTATCGAGATGAACATGGTAATTCTTATATTGGTAAATTAATGCAGGACTTAAGAGCATTGCCTAATACTCCTCCAACAGAATAATAAAAATTAAAAGAGAAAAAGGAGAAAATAATATGGCTTTTAAAATAGATATTTATCCGCCAATAGTAGATACTTATATGCCTGCTTTCCCTATTATAAATGATAAATTTAATGAAGAGAAACAAAGAGCAACTATTAGAATATATTTTGGCATTTCTGCCTATAATAGTTATGAACAAATTTCAGATTGTATTCAAGTTACAGTTAGAAATCAATATACTAATCAATCTTTATTAAAAGCAACTAATGGCATAAAAGTATTTACTAGCAAAGATAAAGATAAATTTGGGATTGATGAAACTGTTAGTGGTAATAATAAATATTATATTACATTAACTGAAGAAGACTTTATTAGTCTTGATAATAAAGATTTAAAAAAATTTACAATAAACCAATATATGAAAGCTCAAATTCGTTTTACTAAGAAGGGCGAAGCAACAAGTGCAAAAAATATTGGAACTATTGATTGGTTTAATGAACAAATAAATAACTTTTCGGAATGGTCAACTGTTTGTTTATTAAGACCCATTTCACAACCTAGTATTTATATATCAGAATTAAATCAAGAATCTTTAACTGGTGCTTTATCAAGCACTTTTTATGTTTCAAATTTAACTGATTTAAATGGTCAATTGCTTTTTAGGGATGACCAAGAACAAGAAAAATTAGAGTCTTACCGTATAAGAGCTTATATTGATGATAAGGAAGAAACTTTAATTAGTGATTCTGGTATTCTTTATGCTAATGAATATACTCCTAATGTTTTTAAATATACATTTAATTATCAATTTAGTGAAGATATGGATTATAGAATTAGGTTTGACTATACTACTATAACTAAATATAAAGAATCAAAAGATTTTTATATAAAGATAATTACAAGCGGCGGGAACCCGCTTAACGCAATTCTTTCAACTGAAGCTCAGGATGATTTAGGACGTATAAAAATTAATGTAAAACATAAAGAAGATAATATATCGGGATTTATTGGCGTTATAAATTTTAGAAGAACTTCTAGTGAAAGTAATTATACAGTATGGGAAGATGTACATAGAGTATATATATCAGACGGAGTTCCTTTAGATTATACTTGGTATGATTATACAACGAAGAGCGGAGTTTTTTATAGATATGGAGTTCAAAGATTTGATAATTTAGGCAGAAGGGGAGTTTTATTAAAAGAGTTAGATGAAAATGATAACCCTATTTCCGCAATTAATTATTTGGATGATATTTATATAGTTAGAGATGGAAAGATATTATGTTTGAAATATAATTCTTCTATTGATTCTCTTACAAGAAATGTAATGGAGTCAGTTACCTCTACTCTTGGTTCAAAGTATCCTTTCATTACAAAGAATGGAGTTGTAAATTATAAAAGTTTTACTTTAAATAGTTTAATATCTTTTTTTAGTGATGAATATGAACTAGTAACTATAGATGAAGAGGGCCATAATACTTTTACAAATGAAAATTTATTTACAACAAAAGATAATATGTATTTTTCTTCTAATATAGTCAAAGAATATGATAATTTTAATAATATTAAACATATAACTTCTCAAAATAATTATATTTATGAAAGAGATTTTAGAGAAAAAGTATTAGATTTTTTACACGAAGATAATATAAAATTATTTCGTTCAACCCCTGAAGGAAATATGTTAGTTAAATTTACTGAAATTTCTATTACTCCAGAAGAACAATTGGGTAGATTAGTATATAATTTATCTGCCACTGTAACAGAAGTTTCTGATTATTCTCTCGCTAATATTGATAAATATGGAATACAATATATAGGAGATACTACACAAAACGTTGTTACAGAAGATTTTGTAGGACAAATTATGGGAACTTTTACAGGAACAACTGAAATAATAGAAGAAGTAAATAATAAACATGCTTATGAAGGAGCATCAGATACAATTAATACTTTTAAAAATTTTAATTGGCTAAAAATTAGATTTGTAAATGAAACAGACGCTCAAATTATTTACATTTCAGAAGATGGGCAATTATCTTCTATAAGCACAGATTTTGCTAATCCAAAAGAAGTAGGTAAAGGATATATTATTAACATTAATAACAAAGATATTTTTGTATCAAAAGATATTCCTTATTATGAAATAGCAGATTTTAATACTCCAGTTACTTCATTATATTTTCCTAAAATTAATCAATTATATAATAAAACACCAAAAGTTGTAATTGATTATATTGTTACAATGGAGAAGAATATTAATAATAATCAAATTATTAATAATATTTTTGCTTATAAAGGCATAGGACAGGAAAGAAGAACATTTAGATATAACGAGCATATATTACCTATTTTAAGAAATAAATACCAAGTTAGTTCAAAAAAATTTTATATTAAGTTATTATCTATTGATAGATTAGGAATAGAAGCAGAAGCTGGCACAGTTTTATATGTTAAAGATTCCGCAGATAACAATAATTATTATAAGCATATTGTTTGGAATAATAATAAACTTGATTTTTATGATGACCAATATGTTATTTTAGATGCTTATTTTGGAGGATTATATCTTCCAAGTAATAAAGTCCATGAAGATGAGAATATTTATAACTTTTTATCAGAAATATCTCAACCTGTTGAATATGGCATTTATAGAATTTCAACTAAATATTTAATAGGAAGTAATTTTGATAGCATAGAAGATATAAAGAATAGTATTTCTAAAGAAAATTTAGCATTATTAGATAAAAAAGGTCTTGAAAAAGGAACAGACTATCAAGATTTTATTATGACAACAGATACAGAATATGAAAATTATATATATTTGAATGATAAATTTTATCTTTATAATAAAGAAAGTCAAATTGCAAAAGTACCTATTAATGCTTATATTAATTATACTTATGAAACAGAGAAAGGAGAGTATGCAAAAAATGATAAATAATTTTTCTTACTTATCTGATTCTTTGTTTTTACATCAGTTGGATTTAGAAAAAATAAAAACAAAGATTATAAAAATTATAGTTTTAACAAAAGAAGAAAGAGCTATTGCGGAAGTAACTGGTAGAGTTACTTCCGGTAGCATTAGTATTGATGGTAGCTCTACCGTAAGAAGAACAGCTAGTTTAGAATTTATTGCGGATATTGTAGATTATAATAGCATGGATTTAAAACAATTATTTGTTATCAATAGAAAAGTTTCTTTACAAATAGGTATTAAAAATACATTAAAGAAAGAATATCCACAATATGCTGATTATGATTATATATGGTTTCCGCAAGGTATTTATGTAATGCAGTCTCCATCTTTTTCTAATAGTGAAGCTGGTTTAACAATATCAATGAATTTACAAGATAAAATGTGTTTATTAAATGGCGATTGTGGAGGTACATTCCCCGCATCTGTATATTTAGATACTTTTGATACTCTTGATGAAAATGGAGCAATTGTAACAGAACAAATAACAATATATCAATTAATTACTGAATTGGTAAATCATTGGGGTGGAGAGCAATTAAGTAAAATTATTATTGATGGAGTTCCTAAAACTGCAATTATGGGAATGATGTGGAAAGAAAAAAAAGCAGCAATCAATACTCCAACAACGGGTAAAGATAATAATAATACAACACAAGAGAAAAAACAAGGAATTTATTTTGCTCAAAATGATAGCCACAATGGTATTTATTATTTAGGTGATACTGTTGAAAAAATAGAAGATGCACCAACGCCGCCTGTTGCAGGATATAGTTTCTCTACTAATGGTTTAGGTAATTTATATTTTTCTGAAGGAGATTATATTGGTGGTTTATATGAAGATTTAGTATATCCTGCAGAAGGTGATGAAAATGGATTAAAAGCAAATGCAGGAGATTCTATCACTTCAATTTTAGACAAAATAAAAGATACGCTTGGTAATTTTGAATATTTTTATGATATAGATGGAAATTTTGTATTTAGAGAAATTCAAAACTATTTAAATACTTCAAAAGCAACGGGAGATTTAAATAAATTATTAAATTTAGAAAAAGATGCTTATTTATCTGAAATAGGTAAAAGCAATGCTACATATATATTTAATAATCCAGATTTATTTATTTCTTATTCTAATTCTCCAAAATGGGAAAATATAAAGAATGATTTTATAGTTTGGGGAGAAGCAAAAGGCACAGATGGAACTGCTACTCAAATACGCTATCATTTAGCTATTGATACAATTCCTGCAAATTGGAGTGACCATAAGTATAATAATTTTGTTTATGATAAAACAAATAATAGATTATTGGTTAGTATTGATTATTCTAATTATGATAATTTTCCTAAAATAGGAGTGAATGAATTAGTTTATAGAGATGTTTCAGCTAATATTTTTTATCAATGGAATCCTAAAATTAAAAATTATGTTATATTAAAAGATGCTACAATAGTAGACACTATAACACCACCTAATTGGAGAGATGATTTATATTTAAGCGGGATTGAGGGTACTCGTTCCGGTGGAGATACTAATAATTATTTTATAGAACTAGAAGAAGCATGGCCTGCATTTTATTCTATAGAAAACAATAAATATGTAGCAAAAACAGATGTTAATATGTATAATGTTAAATATTACTTAGATATTATAGATAGTAACACGGAAGTAGCTAAATATAGTATAGATAATATTGGAAAAAGAACTAAATCATATTCTGATAGTAAAGTTAATTGTATTTTTGAACCTGATATTCCTGATTATGTTTTAATTGAATGTAATGAAGATTATACAGTGGGAGAAGATATTCAAAAAGAAATTGATGATTATTTATTAACTGGACAAAGATATATATTGGTTCCTCCATCTATTTATAAAAAATTATCTAAAACAAGTGCTATTTGGAATAGTGCTTTTTACGCAGCTAGAGATTTATTATATCAATGTGTAAGTTTAAATGAAAGTATTGAAATAGAAAGTATTCCAATTTATTATCTTGAGCCAAACATTCGCATATCTGTTTTAGATAAAAAAAGTAAGATATATGGAGATTATATAATAGAATCTTATTCAATCCCTCTAGAGGCGGAAGGTACGATGTCTATATCTTGCACTAGAGCATTGGATACTATTTAGAAAGGAGTAAAAGGAGTGGCTAAAACATATAAAATAGGACAACATTTATATCAAGGTACTAATAATGATACTTTAGTAGATATAGATAATTATTATTCTAAGCCTATTGCTTTAGAAGATTATAAAATTATTAATACCATAAGAGATGATAATGGATATTATACAATTATTCAATTAGAAAATGGTAAACAATTTGAAGTTGGTAAATGTTATTATCTTTATTTTGAATTAGTGCCATCTGATACAGATAAAAATATATTATTAAGTTATAATTCTAAGGGAGAATTGGCTGGTGATGATATTGTTTTTAGAAAATTAAATTTAGAAAGTGGGATTCAAGATAAAACTAATAATACAAAGCGATATGAAATTATCTTTTCTCCAGAAAAAGCATGCAATCAAATTATTTTTCAAGTTGAAACGTCTAATAATTATGTTTCTCATACTTTATCTATTGATAATTTAGAGATAAGAGTAGTAAATAATTTAATAGGCAGCGTACTTGGAGATAGTACAATGACTTCAATTAGAGAACTTACTATTGAAGGAGATGAAAATATCTTTTTTGTTTTAAATAATGAAGATATTAAAATTGGTCCTAGTAATTATTATAAAATTTATGATGATTACAATATTAGTTTTATAGGTTTTGTTTTTAATCAACAAAATACAAAAACCTCTTTTATTATGAATTATAAATATTAAGGAGGTATAAAAAATGTTACACGGTGATAATAATGGTTTCATCCAGGTTCAAGGACCTTTTAAAGCAGGTGATATTATTTTTACGGATTTAGAAAATTATAATATTAAACATTTTAGAATACAAACTTTAGCAGACCAAATTGTATATATAGCATTACCTTTAAATAAAAATGAAAGTAATGAAGTTGTTTTTAAGACTGGCTCTACTGGAGTTTTAGAGTTTGATAATATAAAAATAAATTATATAAAATTTAATTATAATCAATCAGATAATACTTTGGTTGATATATTGTTAAATTAAAAGAGAGAAAGGAGAAAATAAATGTCAAAAATTATAGGTGTTGCAGTAAATTCTGAAGAGCATGGACAAGAATTAAATTATATGGTCGTTGCTTGGAATGGTGAAAGTACTAAAGATTATTCTCATATTCAATGTAAAATTATGACTAGCAGTGGAATTTATGTTAATACTGTAACAAAAGCAATAACTAGTTCAGTTTCAAAACTTCCTTTATATTTACTTCAAGATGGAATAAAACCTAATACAAAATATAAATTAGAATTAACAGGAATGAAAGATAGTGAGGAAGTTGCTGATAGTACGAGCGATGAAGTTACTTTTACAACTCCCGCTTCTATTGGGCAGATAAATGGAACTGTGTTTAATCTTTATGATTCATCTTCGGACCCTAAAGAACAAGGTTATAGAAATAATTTTTTATTTAATGTAGGTTTTGCTCCCGTTTCAAATGTTTTTTTATTAGAAAATCATTTAGAATACAAAATGACAATTCAAAATAAAACTACAAAAGAAATAAAAACTATAGATGTTCGAAATGGTGCTTTTTATAGTTTATATAATATTTTTAATGGAGCAATTACTGCGGGAGAATATAAGTTTGAATTTTTCTATAGAATTAGAGTTGGAGCTAATATATATGATTCAGCTGAACAATCTACTACATCTACATATGAAGCAGATACTAGGCCTTCTTTAAAACCTCAATCTTTTTCTATTACAGTAAATGAAACATATCGACAACAATGTAATATAAAACTAGTATATGATGATGAAGTTGCTAGTAATAGTTTTAATAAACTCTTAAAGGTTTATAAGGGGTCAGTATTAAAATTTACTAAAATAATATCTAATACAGATAGTTTTTTCCCTCATGACGGACAATATAATTTAGATGGAAATAATACTTATACAGCAATAGTTGAGACTTCAAGAACTATCACAGACCCTGGTATTACTGAAACTGCTGTAAGTAATCAGACTACTTTCTTTTTAAGCGAATGGCGTGCGCCAGCAGCTCCAGCAGGATTGTATATAGATACAAATAAAGTATTACATTGGGGAGCTATTGAGAATGCAACTTCATATATGGTAAAAATTTTAGGAAACAATTACAGTACAGAAAAGAATTTTTATGATTTAAAGCAAACTGCATTAAAAGATTATATAGGACAGGTTAATATTACTGTAGCTGCTAATAATGACGCAGGAGTAGCTACTTCGGCACCTTGTGTTTATATTAATAGGCCAATACCTATTACTGGAATTCGAGTTTCTAATTTAGATAGAACAAGTAAACAAATTACATTTTCTTGGAATCCACAAATACAGTATTCATATACAATTATATATAGATTATATATTAATAATACATTAATAGCAGATAATTTAACAAATACAAGCTATACTTTTGATTATAATAATTATTTTAAAGATGGTGGAAGATATGTTATTGCAGTTGATTCTTTAGTTAATGGAGTGGGTTCTCAGCCTGTAAGTTCTTTTACTTATACTTATAAAGAAATAGAAGTTGAAAAAGATGCTATTAAAAAAGCTAAAATTAAAATTAATGAAACTACTACAACTCCTGAATATCCTATTAGTGTAAATGCAGAAAATGTAATTGTAGAATATAATGATGGAACGCATGAAAATGTGCAAGTTGTTTTAGAGGATAAAGCAGAAAGAAGTTTGTATCAAGATGATAAAATTAATCTTGGAGGCAGTAGTTCTAGCCAGCATGGGGTTTATAGTGCTTCAATAGGAACAGAAACACTGGCTTCTGGCAGTAATTCAATTGCAGTAGGTGATGCTGCTCATGCCGAAGGATTAAATAGTTCATCTTTTGGTAATGGAACTTATGCACAGGCAGAAAGTTCACATGCAGAAGGTCAAGGTACTAGTACTACTGAAGATGCTAAGTATGCTCATGCAGAAGGTTGGGCAACTAGGGTTGATGGAGTTGCAGCACACGCTGAAGGTTATGATAATCATGCAGCGACTGATTACTCCCACGCTGAAGGGCAAAAAACTGTAGCTTTTGGATTACGAGGCCATGCGGAGGGCATGCATACTAGTGCTAGTGGAGAAAATTCTCACGCTGAAGGCTATTTTACTAGTGCTAATGGTAAAAATTCACATGCGGAAGGTCAATCTATTTTAGTACCTGGAGGTGACGATATTAGCATTGCTTTACAAGCAAATGGTGAAGCAGCTCATGCGGAAGGTTGTGCAACTAAAGCATATGGTAAGTATTCTCACGCAGAAGGTATGTATGCATACGCTAGTGGAATTTGTTCACATGCTGAAGGTATACAGACTAACGCTAATGGAACTTATTCGCATGCTGAAGGTAGTGGTACTAAAACTGCTGGATATGCCTCACACGCAGAAGGCCAAGGCAGTATAGCGAAAGGTAATTATTCGCATGCTGAAGGTAGTAATACTGAAGCTATTGGAGTTGGTTCACATGCAGGTGGATATAAAAGCAATGCTTCGGCACCATATTCTTTTTGTCATGGAACAGAATTAAGAACTGTTGGTATACTGCCACAAGCGGCTTTTGGTCGTTTTAATGAAACTAATAGCTCTATGCTTTTTTCTATTGGAAATGGTAGCAGTGACACTAATAGAAAAAATGCTTTTTCTATTAATGATTTTGGAACTATGACTTTTAATTCTAATGTATTACCTGTTTATATACAAGATTTTATTTTTGGAATAAAAGGGAAAAGAATTTATATAACAAAGCAGAGTGGTTGGGACCCTCAACACGTAAATCAAAAGCAGTATATATTAAGAAAAGTTACTGCAATAGATAATGCAGTAAGGCAAATAAAAGCAAAAGTAAAAGTACCAGATGATTATGAATATCTTTTAAGTGCTTATTTCACTACGAGACCTGCTGGGGAGGACTATGCTAACCAAACCTACTTTTTTAATGCTGAGCAATTTTCGTATAATCCTAAGGAACGATGTCTAGATATTTGGTTTTTATCTACATCTACTGAAGGTTTAGGTCCAAATTTAGAAGATTTTAGTGGTGGTTACATATATCTTACTTATACTAGCGGAAGTAT
>OGMT01000024.1_pt1:5000-129693 | contig 129693 bp, 104 predicted proteins | sample 1573271 | NCBI WGS metagenome assembly OGMT01 (sample SAMEA2582000, study PRJEB24529) | metagenome | biome: Human gut stool | place: China | collected 2011 | reverse complement strand
ACTTTTTGGGTGGTTCTGCCGGTACATTCGTTTCCGGTCTGTCTTGGCAGCATTACGGGTGGACAGGTGTGGTTTGGACGGGAATCGTTTTTACCGTGGCTTCCTTGCTTGTTAATTGTTTCAAATCCAAAACTGCATAAGGAGGGGTACAAAAAACAAGCAGAAAGAATCATCCCCAATATTCTTTCAGTCTGAATATTTTTGTACTTTTACATCCGTAAGAGTTACCCAGGCAAGTAAAGCAATGCAGGCCACGGCAATTTGAACGGTTGCCACGGCTTTACCCTGAAATGAGGCAATACTTCTAACTCTTTTGATTTCTGGTAGGTATATTCATATCACAGATTTACAGAAATTAGCCGTAACACACAAAACTTATTTTCATAAATAACATAATTATACACATTTAGCCGAGTTATCCACAGTCAATGAAGTTATCCACAATTATACGAGTTATCCACAATCTACAGGTTATCAACAATAAGCAAAAGCGCAGAATAATGAGCCGTGAGAGATTGCCCGAAAGCCGCATCCTTGAAAATAGGCTAAAAATCGTAACTTTTTCACACTCTTTTCCTTACAAGTACGACTGCATGACAATGATTAAAGGCATTTCATTAACCAATACAACCGCATTTACTTTCAAACTGTTAGTGGCCGGTTTACGACCCGTAACTCGGCCACTTTTAATGCAAAAGTGGGCCACTTTTCACCCATAAGTCATAGAGTAATTTCAGGGAAACAAATGACAAGCAATAATGCCGGCAAGCCACGGCCGTATGCAAGACATAACATCACGCACAACTTTACACGAAACATAAACGCCGCAGCAAGTCGCCAAAGACAGATAACCTACACATTTATTAGGCACAAACGCGCGGACTTTGCGCAAAAAGATGTAACTTTACGGCGGATTAATCTTAAATTCAGAATATGGAAATAAAGAAATTTATCGAAGAGAACGAGTCGAGATTTCTCGACGAGCTGTTCAGCCTTATACGCATACCGAGCATAAGCTCGCAGAAAAGTCATAAACAGGACATGCTGGCATGCGCCGAACGCTGGCGCCAACTGCTGATAGAGGCCGGTGCCGACAGGGCCGAGGTGATGCCGAGCGACGGCAATCCGCTGGTGTTTGCAGAAAAGCACGTGAGCGACGATGCAAAGACGGTGCTGATATATGCCCACTACGACGTGATGCCGGCTGAACCGCTGGAACTGTGGAAGAGCGAACCGTTTGAGCCGGTGATCAGAGACGGACATATATGGGCGCGCGGTGCCGACGACGACAAGGGGCAAGCCATGATTCAGGCTAAGGCGTTTGAATATATGGTTAAGGAAAAACTGCTTACACACAACGTAAAGTTTATATTCGAGGGCGAAGAGGAAATAGGCTCACCGAGCCTCAACGCATTTATCAGCAAGCACAAAGAGCTGCTGAAGGCTGACGTTATACTGGTGTCTGACACTAGTATGCTTGGTGCCGACCTGCCGTCGCTGACAACAGGACTGCGCGGTCTGGCTTACTGGGAGATTGAGGTTACAGGACCTAACCGCGATCTTCACTCAGGACACTTCGGCGGAGCCGTGGCCAACCCGATAAACACTCTATGCGAAATGCTCGCCACCGTTGTGGGCAAAGACGGCCGTATAACCATCCCCCACTTCTACGACGACGTGGAGGAGGTGCCGCAGGCTGAACGCGACATGATACATCAGATTCCGTTTGACGAGAAGAAATATATGGAGGCAATAGGCGTAAACGCACTGAAAGGCGAAGAAGGCTACTCTACGCTGGAGCGCAACAGCTGCCGCCCGTCGTTCGACATCTGCGGCATCTGGGGCGGATACACCGGCGAAGGCGCCAAGACAGTGCTGCCGTCGAAGGCTTACGCCAAGGTGTCGTGCCGTCTTGTGCCTCATCAGCAGCACGAAAAGATATCAAAGCTGTTTGTCGACTACATCAACAGCATTGCGCCCGACTACGTAAAGGTGAAGGTTACGCCCATGCACGGCGGCGAGGGCTACGTGTGCCCGATAGACATGCCGGCATATAAGGCTGCCGAAAAGGGCTTTGAGAAGGCCTTCGGCAAGAAGCCTCTGGCAGTGCGCCGCGGCGGAAGCATACCTATCATAAGCGACTTTGAGCGCATACTGGGCATAAAGACTGTGCTGATGGGCTTCGGTCTTGAGAGCAACGCCATCCACTCGCCCAACGAGAACATGCCGCTCGACATATTCCGCAAGGGTATAGAGGCCGTCATCGAATTCCACAAAAGATATGAATAGGAAATGACACTGCCCCGTGCTGCACCGGCATGGAGACAGCTGAAAGCAGAAAAATCCAAATGTCTTGTTGATTGTGTTCAAAAGACATTTGGATTTTCTTTTTTACTCCCAATAAAATTTAAACCGAACAGGTCATCATAATTCAACAGAATTACTGTTTTATATTGTTCTTATCCTCGCCTGCTTTTCACAGGCATGGCTGACAATATCAATAAAATCAGACAACGCAACGCCTACAGGAAACCTGAATACGGACGAAAGTATCAATCTGCTTGACCGAATTAAACATATACGGCCTAACGACCCATTGGCTTTAACAACGAACAAGTATGTAAAAGATGAATCAGAATGTTTCGCTAAATAACCGAAAAACGTCGGCACGGCACATGGTTGATACACCAGAACGCCATGCCGACTTGGCCCAAACCCGGTAGCCAGACCATTAAGTCAATAGAGTTTATGTATTATTCGTCAAATGAAGGTTGGGCCTAGGTATGAAGAAAACAAATTGATATAAATAAACTTATTCGCATCCTCCTCCAAGGGCGCTGTAAAGATTTACGATGGCTTCGCAGCGGCTATATATGTCTGACACTACGCTAAGACGCGCATTGAGCAGCTCCTGACGGGCCGACAGAAGTTCGATATATGTGGCGTTGCCCGTGCGATAAAGGGCGTCAGATGTCTTTACGGTACGCTCAAGCTCGGCACACTGCTTGCTGTGGCTGTCGAGACTGCGCTGGGCCGACTCTGCCGCATAGAGATAATTGTTCACCTCCTGACCGGCATCAATCAGTGCCTGCTTATAGCTGAGCAAGGCTATCTGCTCCTCGTCCTTGGCAACACGCAGGTTTGACACCAGCTTGCCGCGGTTGAATATAGGCTGCGTGAGCGAAGCCAGAGCCGAGAGAATCCAGCTGCCGGGATCGGACACTATCTGTCCGGCCGAATTGGTCCAGCCTGCGCTGCCAGAAAGAGTTAGGCTGGGATAGAAAGCCGAACGGGCCTGATTGGTGGAATAATATGCAGCAGCAAGCGTCATCTCAGCCTGCACAACGTCAGGACGCCTTGACAGCAGACGCAGGGGCAAGCCCGCAGACAGGCTGTCGGGCATGCGCTGCCCGTCGAGCGTGCCCCTCTCTATGCGGCGCGACGTAGTGCCAATCAGGGTGCACAACGCATTTTCGGCCTCACGCTGCTGTCTCAGCAGGTCGTTGTATGACGCCTCGAGTTCATAAAGCCCTGCACGTGCCTGTGTCAGCGCGTTTTCGTTTTCTTCGCCTACCTTCAGCAGGGCCTCAATAGTGCGCACCTGCTCGCGCCACACATTAAGGGTAGACAGGCTTATCTCTATCTGGCTGTCAATGGAAAGCAGGGCATAATAATCTATTGCTATCATGGCAATGAGCTTAGAGCGTACAGCCTGCTGATATGCTTTCTGCTGAAGGAGAGTGGCCAGACTGCTCTTCTTAGCATTACGGAGACTGCCGAACAGGTCGACTTCCCAACTGGCCTCTATGGGCAGTTCGTAGGTCTTTGCGGGCTTGCCGCCGTCGACAGAGCTCAGCGAGCCCTGAGGCGACAACGTGAGCGACGGCAGGAAGGCCAGCTTGGCGGCCTTGAGCTGTGCCTCAGCCTGGTCGACACGCAACAGGGCGGTAAGCATGTCGGTGTTGTTGCTCAGTCCGTAGCTGATAAGCTCGCGCAGATGCTCATCCTGAAAGAACTGCTGCCACGGCATGTCGCCCAGCGAGGTGGTGTCGGCCGAGGCAACAGAATCGGCCGACACGTCGCGGTAAAGGCTGTCAACCGGCAGGTTGCCGGGACGCTCATAGGTGCTGTAGATGCGGCAGCCGCTCATCAGCACGCCGCTCAAAATAAACAAAACAAGACTTATATTTTTCATAAACTTCTTTCATTTTTACGTTTACTCATCACCCGCTCTTCAACATACTGGAACACGATGAAGAAGGCCGGCGTTACGAACAGCAGCGCAACCGTGCCGATAACCATTCCTCCGACCACGCCTACACCGAGCGAGCGGTTGCCGTTGGCACCTACGCCTGAGGCGAACATAAGCGGAAGCATGCCGAACACCATCGTGAGGGCTGTCATAAGGATTGGGCGCAGACGAACGGCGGCAGCGCTCATGGCAGCCTGAGTGAGCGTCATGCCCGACTTACGGCGCTCTGTGGCATACTCGGTAACGAGGATGGCCGTCTTGGACAGCAGTCCGATGAGCATGATGAGACCTGTCTGGAGATATATGTTGTTTTCGAGTCCCCACATGCGGGCAAAGAGGAAACTACCTGCCAGACCGAATGGCACAGACATGATGACGGCCATAGGCACAAACAGACTCTCGTAAAGTGCGCACAATATAAGATAGATGAAGAGCACGCAGATGCAATAGATGATAACGGTGTCGTGCGAACCGGCCATCTGTGCCTCCTCGCGCGTCATGCCGGAATATTCGTAGCCATAGCCCGTGGGCAGTGTGCGTGCAGCCACCTCGGTTACGGCATTGATGACATCGCCAGAACTGTAGCCGTCGGCCGGCATGCCCTGCACGTTGATGGCCGAGAAGAGGTTGAACCTGGTGAGCGACTCGGAACCATAGGTCTTGCTGAGCTTGACAAACTGGCTGACAGGAGCCATGCCTCCCGTGGTTTTTACATATATGTTGTCGAGCGACTGCATGCTGTTGCGGCTGTCGGAAGGAGCCTGGATGATGACGCGGTAGAGCTTGGTGAAACGGTTGAAGTTAGAGGCATATATGCTTCCGAAGTATCCCGACAGCGTGTTGATGACATCCTGCGTGGTTATGCCGGCACGCTGACACTGGGCCTCGTCTATGTCGACCCTGTACTGCGGGAATTTGGAGCTGAACGACGTGTATGCCATCTTTATCTCCGGCCGCTTGTTAAGCTCTGCCAGGAAATCGTCGGTTACCTTACTCAGGGCATCAATGCCCTTGCCGCTGCGGTCTTGTATGTAAAGCTCAAAACTGTTACCCGTACCGTAGCCCGATATCATAGGCGGCGAGAACACGAATATGGTTGCGTTCTTGATGTGTGCCGTGCGGCGGTAAATCTCGTTGCTTATGGCATCAACACTGCTTTCGTCGCCCTTGCGTTCGTCCCAGTGCTTCAGCTTGACGATGAACATACCGTGAGAAGAGCCGCTGCCCGAACCCATGCCGAAGCCGGCAACCTTGTTGAAGTTCTCTATCTGAGGTATGTCTTTCAGCTCTTTCTCCACCTGTCCCATAATCTCGGCTGTTTCGGCGAGGGTGCTTCCTGCCGGCGCATCGAGACTCACGAAGATTGACCCGGTGTCCTCAGACGGCACAAGACCGGTCTTTGTGGTAGACATAAGATAGAACAGGAGCACGACGACAAAACCAAGCGACGCCCATGCCACCCACTTGCGCTTGACAAAGAACTTGACACCCGACTTGTACTTCTGCACGATGCGGCGGAACGACGAGTCGAACGCCATGCGGAAGCGCGTGGAGAAGCCCGGCTTGCGGCCTTCTATGATTTCTTCGTTCGGACGCAGTATAAGAGCACACAGGGCCGGCGACAGCGTAAGGGCGTTGATGGCAGATATACCAACGGCAACGGCCATTGTTACGCCGAACTGTGTGTAGAATATGCCCGACGTGCCGCCCATGAACGACACCGGAACAAACACCGCCATGAACACGAGTGTTGAAGTTACGATGGCTGATGAAATACCGTTCATGGCGTCAACGGCTGCCTTGTATGGCGAGCGGTAGCCTTCGTCAAAGCGGGTCTGCACGGCCTCGACCACGATTATGGCATCGTCGACAATCGTACCGATGGCAAGCACAAGGGCAAAGAGCGTCAGCAGGTTGATGCTGAAGCCTGCCACATAAAGGGCCGCAAACGTTCCGATGAGCGACACGAAGATGCTTATGGTTGGAATAAGCGTTGAGCGCGGGTTCTGCAAGAACACGTACACTACGAGCACCACAAGGATGATGGCCTCGATGAGCGTCTTAATAACCTCATTGATAGAGGCATCAAGGAAGTTCTTGGTGCTCATAAGCTCTACCACCTCGACATCCTCGGGCAGTGTCTCCTTGAGTTCTTCAAGATATTTGTTTATACTGGTAATTATCTCGTTGGCGTTGGTGCCTGCTGTCTGGTTTATCATGCAGGTCGTACCGGGCGAACCGTTCACAGAGCCGGTGTATGTATAGCTCTGAGAGCCGAGCTCAACCTTGGCTATGTCGCTGAGCCTGACCACGCGGCCGTCGTCGAACGCCTTGATTACGATATTCTCAAATTCTTTTTCCTTTTCAAGGCGTCCGCGATACTTCAGCGTATACTGGTAGACATTTTTTGAGTCTTCGCCTATTGATCCGATTGACGCCTCAATGTTCTGGCTCGACAATGCAGCCTCTACATCTGCCGGTTCAAGCTCATACTGCGCCATGACGTCGGGCTTGAGCCATATGCGCATGGCATAGTCGCCTCCCATGACGTTCACCTCGCCCACGCCTGAAATACGCTGCAGCTGCGGCTTTACGTTAATGTTGAGATAGTTGGTAAGAAAGGTCTCGTCGTAGGTGCCCTTAGGACTGTAAAGGCCGAATATCATAAGCATGCTGCTCTGCCTCTTCATCGTGGTAACACCCACCTTTGTCACTTCGGCAGGAAGCAGCGACGTTGCCGTAGACACCTTGTTCTGCACGTTGACGGCAGCCATGTCGGGGTCAGTGCCCTGCTTGAAATACACTGTAATCTCGGCGCTGCCGGTGTTGCTGGCCGTTGAGGTCATATAGGTCATGTTTTCCACGCCGTTGATGGCTTCCTCCAAGGGCACGATGACGCTCTTCTGCACAGCCTCGGCATTGGCTCCGCTGTAAGTGGTCGACACGCGGATGGTAGGCGGAGCTATGTCGGGATACTGCTCGACGGAAAGGGCATACAGACCTATAAGTCCGGCAACAAGTATCACAACGGATATCACCATCGACAGGATGGGACGGTCGATAAACTTCTGCAGTTTCATAGGCTATTTCTCCTTTTTAGTTCCGGATGACGCCACCACCGTACCATCTTTAAGCAGGCCGGCTCCCTCTGACACTATCACGTCGCCCTTGCGAAGGCCCGACTTTACGATATATTCCTTGCCGTCGTTTATCTCGAACACCTCAATGGGCGTAGACACGGCACGACCATTGATTACACGATAGGCAAACACCTTGTCCTGAAGCTCGTAGGTTGCTCCCTGCGGTATCACCACACAGTCTTTACACTCGTATGGCACCACCACATTGGCCTGGCTTCCGCTCATTATCCTGCGCGAGCTGTTGTCGAACACGGCACGTACGCTGACGGTTCCTGTTGTCTTGTCGACAATGCCGCTGAGCACGTCTACCTTACCTTTTTTCTCATACACCGAACCGTCGCTCAGCTCAAGCGACACCTCGGGAAACGACTTGACGGCCTCGTCAAGTGAACCATACTGTGAGGTTAACGAGAGCACCTGCTTGTCGGACAGAGAGAAGTAGGCATATATCACCGAATTGTCGGATACGTGTATCAGCGGCTCTGTCATAGAGGCGTCAACCAGCGCGCCTACACGAAACGACGTCATGCCGGCATAGCCGTCAACGGGACTTTTCACCTCTGTGTAAGACAGGTTGTTGAGCGCATCGGTAAGTTCGGCACGGGCCTGACTGAGGGCTGCCACCGCACTCTTATAGCTGTTCTGAGCCGTGCGCAACTCAAAATCGGATATCACCTTGTCGGCATACAACGACTGCTTGCCGGCAAGCGTCTGCTTTGCAGTTGCCTCATTGGCTTCTGCCGTGGCCACGGACGCGCGTGCCTATTGAGAAACTGCTGCAGACACAGGACATACCCATACACTCTTTCACAAAAGAAGCCATATTGCGAGTGGACACACAGTTAAGTTTTCTGGCTGATGCCATTGCCGCAAAGAATCATTATTATCATAACGAACTGGCTGCCGTGTTCTACAAAAGCATGTGTCTGGAACTGGGCAACGCAATAATGTCGAACGAAACAACCATTGACGACATGCAGCAGGGTTGCAGGCGCAGCGAGGCCGTGGCGCTCGACTTCACCAAGCTCGTGACAAAATATTTCACCAGGCAACATAACATAGACTTTTATGCCCAGGCCCTGAACATGTCGGCAAAGCATCTTACAAGAATAATAAAGAACACAATGGGCAGGACGCCTCATACGGTTATCTGCGACGAGATAACACACGAGGCAATGGCGCTGCTCGACGACGACAGAATGACCATAAGACTTATATCCGAAAAACTAGGTTTCTCGGATCAGGCGGCATTCTGCAAATTCTTCAAAAGGCAGGTGAGCATATCGCCTACTGAATACAGATTGAAAAACAAGAAGTCTGACTAATTGCTGAAGCAAGGTGCGTATTTGTACACAAGCCCTATTCTGTCCATCAAGTTCGGCGCTCAATACAACACGTTCCTTGCTTCAGCAGATAATTTATCAGCCCGTCTGAGATATAATGTTTCTGTCCGAATGCCAAGGCATCTCAAGCAATGATGCTCATGTCCGACACAGACACACTAAAAAACATATCCTAGATTCACAAAAAAGTTACTGTTCTTCAGGCTGATATCATCTTCTGTCTTGTTGATGTTTTTCAGGCCTATTTCATAGCCGAAACCTACATAAGCGTTCTTGGCGGCAATAAGACCTACTCCCATATGCAAGCCGGTGTCATAACGCTCAAGCACTCCGTTGTCGCCGAATGTATCAAAATCACCCATTATTTCGCCCGATATGCCATATGCAAAGTATGGACCTACGTTTACCTGCAACTGGGTATTGCGGTTAAAGTCATATCTGTAAGAGAGCAACAAAGGCAGCTCTATATAGTTTGCGTCTATTCTGTTGTTCTCCCTACCCTTTCCTTTTACACCCTTGGCTGTATATTGCAGTCCGGTCTTTACATAAAGGCTCCTTATTATCGGGATGTGTGCATAGGCTCCGGCATTATATTGCAAAGAATATTTCTCGTTTGTGATATCACCCGTAAGCTTCGACATGTTTAAGCCTAACTCTATGCTGAACCGCACGCCATGATCGGCTTTATTTGTTGATAACTGCGGAGGGCTTCCATCATTCTGCGACATTACTGACAGATGTGCAAAGAACGCAATAACAAGAATAAATATCGTCTTCTTCATTTTCGTATAGATTTATGTTTTACCTAAATTGATGCAAATCCATTTCAAGGCGTACCCGCCAGGCAGACATATAGACGGCCAAGGTGCATCGCAGTCACGTAACAGCACATGATTTTATGCAAATGCAACAGGCCTGCAAGCCGTCGAATATAAGGATAGCCGTTGCGGGTATTTCATCGTAGATCATATTCGCCTGTATTTAATCTCTGTAAAAAACGTTTAAGGTCATAAAAGGTTTCTCTTCATTCACTCGTTGGCATACAGTCACCACCATAAGTTTACGGCTATAAAGATACGAAAAATATTCCAACTCCGATTAATCTGAGTTTCCGTTTTTACACTTTGCGCGATTATATCATAATAGCTCACCATGATTCTGCCGGATTATCATTTTATATTGAGCAGACTATAGTTTGCCATTTTAAGTCATAGCAGACTATGTCAGAAAAAGAAAGATGACAAGAATACTACAAGAACAAATAAGCGGATGAAGACATCGGTATATCTGTTGAATAGAGTCACAGTCTGTCTTATCCGCGATAAACATTTAACCATACAATATAAGACAATCTGCTGTCTGCCATGAAAGTTCTAAAAGCATAATCACCAGCGAACATCCACGATGTAAAAGGTGCTGAACGGCAACACAGAAGGTATGCTTTTGCCCTATAAAACATGGCTTTTCACAAGCTGAAAGGGCACAAGTTATACAGATGAACAGCAGCAAGGAAAGTAAAAATTGTTTTATAAAAAACTCGTCACTCATCACATCTGCACCTAACTCACAGAATATCAACACATTATGGTGTGACGAGTCGTATTAAGGAAACATCACAACGGCACAGCGGCATACCGGCGTGATGAGTTCGCCCTGCAACTCATCACACCATAAAGTCTTGCTGCTCAAGGCATTAGACAAGAATGTGACGAGTGACAAGTTTTTAATAAAAACTTTTTATTTCATTATATTAGTTACCTTTTCTGATTTTAGTTGACTTCTAACAGCCTTTTACCTGATTAAAGTTGACTCTGGCTTAACCTATAACTGTTATTGTTGTTGGCTCAATAATTGGAAAATAAACATAACAGCTTTTGCAAATCCAGCAATAACTGCACAGGGCGAAAATTAAATTATTGGCATGTTTGTCAAAATAAAATTACGGACCTGCCCCCTGCTTTTCTGATTCATCTGGAAATATAAGAAAGTGCGCTAACTGATATAATATTGCACACGCGCCATTGGTCCGGCATAGCCTCTTCATTATTGAGAAAATAATGATATAAAAAAAGCGCCTTTTCCCTCACGGGAAAAAGCGCTATTGTAGAGATATATTCGACGTTATTATTCTGCCTTAGCTTCTTCTGTAGCTGTTTCCTCTGCTGCAGTCTCAGTTGCAGGAGTTTCAGCAGCTTCAGCAGCCTTAGAGCGGCGGCTACGACGAGTCTTCTTGGCAGCCTTAGGAGCCTTAGCCATGTTCTCATCATAATCAACGAGCTCTATGAAGCACATTTCAGCAGCGTCACCTTGACGGAAGCCCAACTTTATGATTCTGGTGTATCCGCCCGGACGGTCAGCCACCTTAGTAGAAATCTCTTTGAACAGCTCTGTAACGGCATACTTGTTCTGCAGATAGCGGAAAACTACACGGCGAGATGTTGTTGTGTCATTCTTAGAACGTGTTATCAGAGGTTCTACATATTTTTTCAAGGCCTTAGCCTTAGCGAGAGTCGTAGTGATTCTTTTGTGCATTATCAACGATACAGCCATGTTAGCAAGCATAGCCTTACGGTGAGATGCAGTACGACTCAGATGGTTGAATTTCTTATTATGTCTCATTTTTGTTTTTCTTTTGCGATAAATCGGCATGCCCGGCGCAGGTATCAGCCATGCGCCGGATTATGCACGGTTACTCTTTATCTAATTTGTACTTAGAAATATCGGTACCAAACGACAGATTCAGACTCTCGAGCAAATCATCAAGCTCTGAAAGCGATTTCTTACCGAAGTTGCGGAACTTGAGGAGATCGGTCTTGTTGTACTGAACCAAATCGCCAAGAGTCTCAACATCAGCAGCCTTAAGACAGTTAAGCGCACGAACAGAAAGATTCATGTCTATGAGCTTTGTCTTGAGCAGCTGGCGCATGTGGAGTATCTCTTCGTCGAATTCCTGATTACCGTCTACATCATTGTTCTCAAGAGTAATCTTCTCATCAGAGAACAGCATGAAGTGGTAAATAAGAATCTTGGCAGCCTCCTTAAGAGCGTCCTTCGGGTGAATGGAACCGTCCGTCGTAACTTCAATAACCAGCTTGTCGTAGTCGGTCTTCTGTTCAACACGATACGGCTCAACTGAATATTTCACGTTAAGGATCGGAGTGTAAATAGAATCGATTGGAATAACGTTGACGTCAGTGCAGAACTCACGGTTCTCGTCAGCAGGAACGTATCCGCGTCCTTTGTTTATAGTGAGATCAATCTGCATTGAAGCTTTGGCATCTAAATGACAAATCACCAAATCAGGGTTTAACACTTCAAATCCAGTCAGATACTTACCTATATCACCTGCTTTGAACTCTGTTGAATTCTCTACGGTGACACTAACTTTTTCGTTCTCGAATTCTTCTACTACTTGCTTGAATCTTACTTGTTTCAAATTCAAGATAATGTTGGTAACATCCTCCTTTACGCCAGGTACAGAGGAAAACTCATGCTCAACACCCGAAATACGGATTGTGTTGATAGCATAACCCTCAAGCGATGAAAGAAGAATGCGGCGCAATGAGTTACCGATGGTAACGCCAAAGCCTGGCTCCAAAGGACGAAATTCGAACTTGCCGAATTTGTCTGTCGCCTCCAACATTACAACTTTATCAGGTTTTTGAAATGCTAATATCGCCATTAATTTAATGATTTATTTAGAGTACAACTCAACGATTAACTGTTCCTTAATGTTCTCCGGTATGTCAGCACGCTCCGGCTTGTGCAGAAGCTTGCCGCTCTTTGTGTTTTCATCCCACTCCAACCAAGGATACTTGCTGTGATTGAAACCAGCCAAAGCTGCTTCAATAACTTCAAGAGACTTAGCCTTCTCACGAACACCTACTACCTGACCGGGAGCAACTGAATATGAAGGAATGTTAACTACCTTACCGTCAACAACAATATGCTTATGACTAACCAGCTGACGAGCTGCAGCACGTGTAGGAGCAATTCCAAGGCGGAACACTACGTTGTCAAGACGGCACTCAAGGCTCTGGAGCAATACCTCACCGGTAATACCGTCTGCCTTTGCTGCCTTCTCGAACAGATTACGGAACTGACGCTCAAGCACACCATAAGTGTATTTAGCTTTCTGCTTCTCTGCCAACATGACACCATACTCAGACATCTTTCTGCGACGATTATTGCCATGCTGTCCAGGAGGGAAGTTTCTCCTAGACAAAACTTTGTCAGCGCCGAAAATGGGTTCACCAAAACGACGCGCAATTTTTGATTTCGGACCTGTATATCTAGCCATAATAATTTAAAATACTTTGTTTTATTGTGCCATCCTGCACAACGCAGGATGGCGGATTTGTGTACTTGATTAAACTCTTCTTCTCTTTGGAGGACGGCAACCGTTGTGGGGTAACGGTGTTACGTCGATAATCTCTGTAACTTCGATTCCGGCACCGTGTACGGCACGGATAGCTGACTCACGGCCGTTACCCGGACCCTTAACATATGCCTTCACCTTACGGAGACCAAGGTCATAAGCTACTTTTGCACAATCCTCGGCAGCCATCTGAGCTGCATAAGGAGTATTCTTCTTTGAGCCGCGGAAACCCATCTTTCCGGCTGAAGACCATGAAATAATCTGGCCCTCGCTGTTAGCCAAAGATACAATGATATTGTTGAAAGAGCTATGAACGTGAAGCTGGCCCATAGCGTCAACCTTTACATTTCTTTTTCTAGATGTTGCTGTTTTCTTTGCCATAACTAATTATTATTTAGTAGCCTTTTTCTTATTAGCAACAGTCTTCTTCTTACCTTTACGGGTACGAGCATTATTCTTTGTACTCTGACCGCGAACCGGAAGACCGTTACGATGACGAATTCCACGATAGCAACCAATATCCATCAGTCGCTTGATATTCATTTGGATCTCTGAACGGAGATCACCTTCTACTTTGAATTCAGCGCCGATTATTTCACGGATCTTAGCTGCCTGATCGTCTGTCCAATCGCAGACCTTCAGGTCACGGCTTACGCCTGCCTTATCCAATATCTTTGCTGAACTACTTCGACCTATACCATAAATATAAGTCAATGCGATTTCGCCACGCTTATTCTGGGGCAAATCTACTCCAACAATTCTTATTGCCATTTTTGTTAATTAATTAAAAAATTTAATGTTTTAGCCCTGACGTAATTTGTACTTAGGGTTTTTCTTGTTAATAACGTACAGACGACCCTTACGACGAACGATTTTGCAATCGGGAGTACGTTTCTTTAATGATGCTCTTGTCTTCATATATCTCTATAAAATTATTTGTATCTGAATACGATTCTGCCCTTTGTCAAATCATAAGGACTCATCTCAACTTTTACTTTATCTCCGGGAAGAATCTTAATATAATGCATTCTCATCTTACCCGAAATGTGAGCCGTTATAGGACAGCCATTCTCCAACTCTACACGGAACATTGCATTTGACAATGCCTCTACGATTGTTCCGTCCTGCTCTATTGCGTCTTGTTTTGCCATATTTAAAATTAATTTCTTTCTAATCGTTCAACTTCCTCAAAAGAAGATAAAATTTCTGCCTTACCCCGATATATCGCTACTGTATGTTCAAAATGCGCAGCAGGTTTCCCGTCACATGTCTTTATCGTCCAACGGTCGGGCATCATGCAAAGGGATCTGTCGCCCATCGTTATCATCGGTTCTATCGCAATACACATGCCTGCTTTAAGCAATACTCCCGAACCACTAGTGCCATAGTTTGGTACAGATGGATCTTCGTGCATCTCGCGTCCTATACCATGTCCTGTCAGTTCTCTGACAACTCCATATCCTCGCGATTCGCAATGAGCCTGCACGGCATGACCGATATCACCAATATGTTTTCCGGCAACGGCATTCTCGATACCCAAATAAAGAGCCTCCTTGGTAGTCAGAAGCAACTGCTTCACTTCAGCCGAAACTTCGCCTACACAAAAAGTATAACAAGAATCACCATTAAAACCGTTTAAAAGAGCACCACAGTCAACAGATATTATATCGCCGTCACGAAGCACAGTTTTGTTGTCTGGTATTCCGTGAACAACTACATCATTTACAGAAGTACAGATGCTTGCCGGAAAAGGTTGGCCAAAAGGGTTAGGGTAATTTTTGAAGGTTGGTATTGCCCCGTTGTCCCTGATGTAACTTTCTGCTATTTTATCCAACTGTAAAGTTGTAACACCGGGCTTGATATGCTTTGCTATCTCGCCCAAAGTGTTTCCAACTAACTGGTTGGTTTTTCGCATCAGTTCTATTTCATCTTCTGTCTTGAGAAATATCTTCATTCAGTAAGAAATACTCTAATATGCAGAAACGCCGCCATTACGGCCTCTAATTCGACCTGAATTGAGCAAGCCATCGTAATGTCTCATCATCAAATGACTTTCGATCTGCTGGAGTGTGTCTATAACAACACCTACGAGAATGAGGAGAGATGTTCCACCAAAGAACTGAGAGAAAGCATCCTGAACATTCAGCAATCCAGCAAGAGCAGGCATTACAGCGATAAACGCAATAAAGAGTGAACCGGGGAATGTTATACGAGACATAACTGTATCGATATAATCAGCGGTGTCTTTACCTGGCTTGATGCCGGGTATAAAGCCATTATTACGCTTCATGTCTTCAGCCATCTGTGTCGCGTTCAGAGTCAATGCTGTATAAAAATATGTGAAAGCAATTATAAGTGCTGCAAACACAATATTATACAACAAGCTTCTGTGATCCATCAAAGAACGGATAATGTAACCGCTCTGGTCTGTTGAATACTGAACAATTGCCAACGGAATGAACATCAATGCCTGAGCAAAGATGATAGGCATAACGTTAGCAGCGAAGAGCTTCAACGGAACATACTGGCGTGCACCACCGTACTGCTTGTTACCGACAATACGCTTAGCATACTGTACAGGTATTTTGCGAGTGCCCTGAACCAAGAGCAAAGATGCACAAACGACAGCATAAAGTATAAGTATCTCAACAATAAACATAACGAGACCACCGCCAGTGATTGCCGTAAAGCGAGAGCTTACCTCCTGTATAAATGCCTGCGGCAGACGGGCGATGATTCCTATCATAATAATCAATGAGATACCATTTCCAATGCCTTTATCCGTAATACGCTCACCGAGCCATAAAACGAACATACTACCTGCAGCAAGAATAATTGTTGCGGGTATCATGAACACTGACCAGTCAATGCCTGATGACAAAGCACCATAGGCCTGAATCTTCAGGTTCATCAAATAAGAAGGAGCCTGGAACAAAAGAATTGCAACGGTAAGCACACGTGTATACCAGTTGATCTTCTTACGTCCACTCTCACCCTCACGCTGCATCTTCTGGAAATACGGCACTACAACTGCAAGCAGCTGCATTACGATAGAAGCTGAGATGTAAGGCATTATTCCCAATGCAAAGATAGAAGCATTGGAGAAAGCACCACCGGAGAACATGTCAAGCAGCGACATAAGACCGCCACTTGTCTGCGACTGCAATTTCTGCAACATTGATGGATCAATTCCTGGCAAAACAACAAATGATCCAAAACGATAAATTGCAACAAATGCTATGGTGATGAGGATTCGCTGACGCAAATCCTCAATCTTCCAACAGTTCTTCAGTGTCTCAATAAACTTTTTCATTTACTTAGATTATTGTTGTGTTACCACCAACTGCCTTGATAGCCTCTTCAGCAGTCTTAGAGAAAGCATGAGCTTCCACTTCCAATTTTGCTTTCAATTCACCATTTCCGAGAATCTTAACCAACTCTTTACCATTGGTAAGACCAGCAGCCTTCAGTTCCTGAATGCCGATCTTTGTAAGATTCTTTGCCTCAGCAATCTCCTGAAGCGTAGAAAGGTTTACAGCAAAATACTCCTTATGGTTAATATTCTTGAATCCAGCCTTCGGTATACGACGCTGCAAAGGCATCTGACCACCTTCGAATCCAATCTTTCTCTTATAACCAGAACGTGCCTTAGCACCCTTGTGACCACGTGTAGACGTTCCACCAAGGCCAGAACCTGGTCCACGGCCGATACGGCGGCGTGAATGAGTAGAACCTGCAGCTGGTTTCAAATTATTTAGTTTCATAATCGTTTCTTTTTTAATGTGAGTTATTATTCAATAACGGTTACCAGATGGTGAACCTTCCTTATCATACCGCGAAGGGTAGGACTATCTTCACGCTCTACGACCTGAGATATTTTACGTAAACCAAGAGCCGCAAGTGTACGTTTCTGGTCTAGCGGAGCACCAATTTTACTTTTAATCTGCTTGATCTTTATTGTTGCCATATTATTATCTCCTATCCTCTAAATACTTTTTCCAAACTGATTCCACGTGTCTTGGCAATGGTATAAGCATCGCGCAACTGTGTCAGAGCCACGATAGTAGCCTTAACAAGGTTGTGAGGGTTAGAAGAGCCCTTTGACTTAGCAAGGACATCCTTAACACCAACACTCTCAAGCACAGCACGCATAGCACCACCGGCTACAAGACCAGTACCGGCTGCTGCAGGCTTCAAGAAAACCTGAGCTCCACCGAATGTTGCCTCAATCTCATGAGGTATTGTACCCTTAAGTACAGGAACCTTAACAAGATTCTTCTTTGCAGACTCAACACCTTTAGAAATTGCAGCGGTAACTTCTCCTGCCTTTCCAAGACCCCAACCGATTACTCCGTTGCCGTCACCAACTACAACAATAGCAGCAAATGTGAAGGTACGACCACCTTTTGTTACCTTAGTAACACGGTTAATAGCAACCAATCTGTCTTTTAATTCAACGTCACTATTTATTTTAACTTTGTTCATTGCCATAATCGATTAAAAATTAAGTCCACCTTTACGAGCTGCATCAGCAAGTTCCTTAACACGTCCATGGTAGAGGTATCCGTTACGGTCGAAAACAACCTTAGAGATTCCAGCCTCTACAGCCTTCTTTGCTATCAGTTCACCAACTTTGGCTGCCTGCTCACACTTTGGCATTGTCTCAAGGCCAAGTGAAGAAGCAGAAACAAGAGTTGTACCTGTTACATCATTGATAATCTGAACATATATCTGCTTGTTGCTGCGGAATACACTCATACGAGGACGTTCAGCTGTTCCGTTTACACTTTTGCGAATTCTGAACTTTATCTTTATTCGTCTTTCTATTTTCTTTGTTGTCATGATCGTAAAATATTAAAGTTACTTAGCAGCAGCAGTCTTACCAGACTTTCTGCGGATGACTTCGCCTTTGAACAATATACCTTTTCCTTTGTAAGGCTCAGGCATACGGAACGAACGTATCTTGGCGCAAATAAGTCCGAGCAATTCCTTATCGCAAGATTCCAAAATAATAACAGGGTTCTGATTTCTTTCAGACTTTGTCTCAACCTTAACTTCCTTAGGCAACTGGATGAAAATCGGGTGTGTATATCCTAAAGCGAATTCGATGATGTTTCCCTGATTAGAAACACGATAGCCCACACCGACAAGCTCAAGCTCCTTCTTATAGCCCTCGCTTACGCCAACAACCATGTTGTTGACCAAAGCACGATAAAGGCCATGGAATGCCTGCTTCTGCTTGTAGTTTACAGGACTATTCTCATCAATTTCAAATATTACATGATTATCTTCAATCTTAACTTTGATAGAAGAGTCTACCTTCTGAGAAAGTTCTCCCTTGGGACCTTTTACATTAACTACGCCATTGTTGAGAGTTACTGTAACGCCTGAAGGAATGCTGATAGGCAATTTTCCAATTCTTGACATAATCTAATTTCCTCCATTAATAAACGTAGCAAAGAACCTCACCACCGATCTTAAGGTCAGCAGCCTCTTTGTTTGTCATTACACCTTTGGATGTAGATAAAATAGCAATACCTAATCCGTTAATAACTCTCGGCATGTCCTTGTATCCAGTATACTTACGCAAACCTGGAGTAGACACTCTCTTCAAACACTTGATTGCGTTTGTCTTGGTTGCAGGGTCATACTTCAATGCAACCTTAATTGTACCCTGAGGTCCATCCTCAATGAACTTGTAGTTAAGGATGTAACCTTTCTCGAAGAGGATCTTTGTAATCTCTTTCTTCAAGTTTGAAGCTGGTACTTCAACAACACGGTGATGAGCCATGATTGCGTTTCTCAACCTCGTCAGATAATCTGCTATTGGATCTGTCATAAAATAATTGTTTAATTAATCGGGACTGCCCCGACAATATTAAATAAAAAAACTAAATCTCCTAAATTACCAGCTTGCCTTCTTTACTCCGGGGATAAGACCGGCAGAAGCCATCTCACGGAACTGAATACGAGAAAGGCCAAACTGACGGATGTAACCCTTTGGACGTCCTGTAATCTTGCAACGGTTGTGCAGACGGATAGGATTAGCATTGCGGGGAATGCTCTGCAACTTTCTTGCAGCCTCATAAGCCTCTGCAGGATCGTCTGTTGTAGCTATAATTTTTTTCAAAGCCGCACGTTTTTCAGCATAACGGGCAACGAGTTTAGCACGTTTAACCTCGCGGGCTTTCATTGATTCTTTTGCCATATCTATTAATCGTTTTTAGCGTTTTTGAAAGGTAGACCAAATGCTTTGAGAAGAGCATAACCTTCCTCGTCTGTCTTGGCAGTTGTTACGAAGGTGATGTTCATACCCTGAATACGATCGATTGAATCGATGTTGATTTCAGGGAAGATAATCTGCTCCTGAATACCAAGTGTATAATTTCCGCGACCGTCGAATTTGCTCTCAATACCCTTGAAGTCACGGATACGTGGCAATGCTATACGTATGAGTCTCTCGAGGAATTCATACATACGCTCGCGACGAAGAGTTACCATAACGCCGATAGGCATCTTCTTACGGAGTTTGAAGTTTGCGATATCCTTCTTTGAATATGTAGCAACTGCTTTCTGACCCGTAATTGTAGAAATCTCGTTGATAGCAACCTCGATGATCTTTCTATCCTGAGTTGCATCTCCAAGACCCTGGTTAACTACAATCTTCTTCAGGACAGGAATCTGCATCTTAGAAGAATAGTTAAACTGTTTCTGCAGTGCAGGAGCGATGCTCTCTGCATATACCTTCTTTAATTCAGCTGTATTCATTATTTGATTTCCTCCCCTGATTTTTTAGCAATACGGATCTTCTTACCGTCTTCTGTCTTCTTAATTGAAATACGTGTAGCCTTGCCGCTCTTGGGGTCAATCAGACTCAGATTTGAGATATGTATCGGAGCCTCCTGCTTAACGATTCCTCCCTGAGGATTCTTAGCACTCGGTTTTGTGCTCTTAGACACGATGTTGATACCCTCAACAATGGCACGCTGTTTTTCAACTAAAACTTTAAGCACCTTGCCAGTCTTGCCTTTGTCCTCACCGGCCAAGACAATAACTGTATCGTTTTTCTTTATATGTAACTTATTCATTACTTTTTCCTTTTTATGTTAAAGAACCTCAGGTGCCAAAGAAACGACTTTCATATTAACTGCACGGAGTTCGCGAGCTACAGGGCCGAAGATACGGCTGCCACGAAGTTCACCAGCATTGTTCAGCAAAACACAAGCATTGTCGTCGAAACGGATATATGAGCCGTCAGCACGACGTATTTCTTTCTTTGTGCGAACAACCAAAGCCTTTGATACTGCACCCTTTTTCATATCACTTGACGGGATAACGTTCTTGACAGCAACGACAATAACGTCACCAACACTTGCATAACGGCGGCGTGTTCCACCCAAAACACGGATGCAAAGGGCCTCACGAGCTCCGCTGTTATCACATACAGTAAGTCTTGATTCTGCTTGTATCATAATTACTTAGCTTTTTCAATTATTTGAACTAATCTCCATCTCTTTGTCTTACTCAAAGGACGTGTCTCCATAATGAGCACTGTATCACCTACATTTGCCTCATTATTCTCATCATGTGCATGGTATTTCTTTGTCTTCTGAACAAACTTACCATATATCGGGTGCATCTCCTTGAACTTAGACGCAATAACAATGGTTTTATCCATCTTGTTGCTGATAACGACACCCGTTCTTGTTTTTCTTAAATTTCTTGTTTCCATCTGGACCATTGTTATTTATTAAGTTCTCTCTGATGAAGTTCTGTTTTCATACGTGCTATATCACGACGAGTAGCCTTAATTTGAGATGGATTCTCCAGCGGTGTGATTGCATGATTCAACTTCATTTGGTTATATTTAGCAATCTCGGCCTCTAATCTCTCTGCCAAGTCTTTGGTTTCGAGTTCTCTGACTTCTTTAATCTTCATAATTAAGCATTTTTATCGTAATCACGTCTAACAACAAATTTTGTCTTTACAGGCAATTTCTGTGCTGCAAGGCGCAATGCTTCCTTAGCAACATCAAAAGAAACACCTTCAACTTCAAAGAGGATACGTCCCGGAGTAACAGGAGCAACCCATCCTGCGGGATCTCCCTTACCTTTACCCATACGTACGTCAGCAGGCTTACGTGTAATAGGTTTATCCGGGAATATGCGGATCCAGACCTGACCCTCACGCTGCATATAACGATTGACAGCAACACGCGCTGCCTCTATCTGGCGGCTATCCAACCATTTTGCTTCAAGAGTCTTGATGCCAAATGATCCGAAAGCCAGTTGTGTACCTCTGTGGGCGTTGCCTTTTCTGCCGCGGCCGTCTTGAGGTCTTCTATATTTTACTCTTTTTGGCTGTAACATGATAGCTTGTTTCTTTAACGGTTATTGTTTCTCTTACGATTAACTCTTGTCTTGCCGTTTGAACGTCCGCTCTGCTTTTCCTGAGCAAAGTTAGGAGAGAGGTCACGCTTACCATAAACCTCACCACGGCAAATCCAAACCTTAATACCTAACAGACCAACCTTTGTGAGGGCCTCTGCCTGACAATAGTCGATATCTGCACGGAATGTATGCAAAGGAGTACGACCTTCTTTATACATTTCCTTACGTGCCATTTCAGCACCGTTCAGACGACCTGTAATCTGCACTTTGATTCCCTCAGCTCCAGCACGCATCGTGTTAGCTACAGCCATCTTAATTGCACGACGATAAGCAATCTTACCCTCAACCTGGCGTGCAATGTTATTAGCTACAATAGACGCATCGAGCTCCGGCTTCTTTACCTCGAAAATATTGATCTGAATCTCCTTATCATAGAGTTTCTTCAACTCTTCCTTCAACTTGTCAACATCTTGTCCGCCTTTACCAATGACGATACCCGGACGGGCAGTGCAAATAGTTATGGTAACAAGTTTCAATGTACGCTCGATAACAATGCGAGATACACTTGCTTTTGCAAGACGCTCGTTAAGGTATTTACGGATTTTCATATCCTCAACGAGGTTGTCACCAAATTTCTTTCCACCGAACCAATTTGAATCCCAACCCCTGATAATACCGAGACGGTTGCTTATTGGATTAACTTTCTGTCCCATTCTATTAATTATTTTTCGTCATTAGTTTTAGCATCAACAAACAGAGTAACATGGTTGCTACGCTTACGGATTCTATAGCCACGACCCTGGGGTGCCGGTCTCATACGCTTCATTGTAACGCCTTCGTCAACGAATACTTTTGATACATAAAGCTCACCGTCTTCAGCCTTGCGGTCATTTTTTGTTTCCCAGTTAGCGATAGCAGAACGAAGTAACTTCTCTACATCTGCAGCAGCAGCTTTCTTAGAGAACCTCAGAACGCCGAGCGCACGGTTAACTTCCATTCCGCGGATCATGTCTACGACATAACGCATTTTACGCGGAGAAGAAGGTACGCCTCTGAGCTTTGCGAAATACATTGTTTTAAGGGCTTCTTTTCTTTTTTCAGCCGCTATTTTTTTTCTTGCTCCCATTATCTTATTATTTTATTTTCAATGGTTAGCCTGTTTACTTCTTGTTACCGGCATGGCCACCAAATCTACGTGTAGGTGAGAACTCACCAAGCTTGTGACCTACCATATTCTCGGTAATATAAACAGGGATAAATTTGTTTCCGTTATGAACTGCAACAGTGTGACCCACGAAATCAGGAGAAATCACTGAAGCTCTAGCCCAAGTCTTAACGACACTCTTCTTGCCGCTTTCGTTCATGGCAAGAATTTTCTTCTCGAGCGATACGTTAATGTATGGACCTTTTTTTAATGAACGACTCATAATTTACTCTAGTTAACTTGATTATTTATTAGCTCTTTCAATAATATACTTGTTAGAAAGCTTCTTCGGAGCTCTTGTCTTGAGACCCTTAGCATACAAGCCCTTACGTGAACGTGGATGACCTCCAGACTGACGTCCTTCACCACCACCCATCGGGTGATCATGCGGGTTCATAACAACACCACGGTTGTGAGGACGACGACCCAACCAGCGTGAACGTCCAGCCTTACCAGACTGTTCAAGAGCGTGGTCTGAGTTACCTACGCTACCAATAGTAGCCTTACATGCGCTAAGAATTTTACGAGTCTCACCTGAAGGGAGCTTAATAACACAATAACTGCCTTCACGAGAAGTCAACTGAGCAAAATTACCAGCCGAGCGAACGAGCAGTGCACCCTGACCCGGACGTAACTCAATGTTATGAATTACAGTACCTACGGGGATGTTAGCCAAAGGAAGCGTATTACCAATCTCAGGCGCTGCGTCCTTTCCTGACATCAGAGTTGCACCTACCTGCAGTCCGTTAGGAGCAATAATGTAACGTTTTTCACCATCAGCATAATACAACAATGCAATACGAGCCGAACGGTTCGGATCGTATTCAATTGTCTTAACTACAGCTGGAACACCATCTTTCTCACGCTTGAAGTCGATCAAACGGTATTTTCTCTTATGACCGCCGCCCATATAGCGTACAGTCATCTTACCTGTATTGTTTCGACCACCGGTAGAACGTTTACCGTAAACGAGAGACTTCTCTGGTACGGATGCAGTAATCTCCTCGAACGTACCAATAATCTTGTGTCTTTGACCCGGAGTTACCGGTTTAAATTTACGTACTGCCATTTTTTATTTAAATATTGCTGTAAAAATCAATTGTTTCGCCTTCTTTAAGAGTAACGATTGCTTTTTTGAACGCGTTCTTCTGTCCCTTAATCAAACCGGCCTTTGTATAGCGGCTCAAGCGCTTTCCGGCATAGCGGGCAGTGTTCACGTCAACTACTGTAACATTATACAGACTCTCGACTTCTTTCTTAATTTGGAGTTTGTCAGCCTCTGGACGAACAACGAAGCCGTAGCGGTTAGGCTGCTTGTCTGTAATCTTGGTCATCTTCTCAGTGACCAATGGTTTTATTATAAATGCCATATTATCTTTCTCCTTTATTTATTTAAGATTTCATCGATAGTCTTCAACGAATTTTCTGTCATGACAAGAACATCAGCATTCAAAACTTTGTAAGAATTGATTGTTGATGCGAGCATAACTTCTGTGCCCTGCAAATTACGAGCTGACAAATATACGTTTTTATTTACTTCCGGCAAAACCAAAAGCAACTTCTTGCCGTCAACTTTAAGATTTTTAGTAATATTTACAAAATCTTTAGTCTTCGGAGCGTCAAAATTGAAATCTTCTACTACTACTATTGCATTCTCCTGAGCCTTGTAAGACAGAGCGCTCTTACGAGCCAAAGCCTTAACTTTGAGGTTCAGTTTGAAGCTGTAGTCACGTGGCTTAGGACCAAATACGCGACCACCACCTACGAGCACCGGAGAATTGATGTCACCGCGACGAGCGCCACCGCCACCCTTCTGACGGCCAAGCTTGCGGGTTGAACCTGCATGCTCACTTCTTTCTTTAGCCTTAGCTGTTCCCTGACGCTGTGCAGCCATATAGCGCTTAACGTCGAGATAAAGAACGTGGTCGTTGGGTTCAATTCCGAAGATAGATTCGTTTAACGTAACCTTTCTTCCAGTGTTTTCACCTTTGATATTTAATACGTTAATTTCCATTATTTCTGAATTAAAACGGTTGAACCTTTGCAACCAGCAACACTACCCTTCACCAAGATGAGGTTATGCTCCGGTATTACTTTTAACACTTTGAGGTTTTGAGTTGTAACTCTGTCACCACCCATCTGTCCGGCCATGCGCATTCCTTTGAACACTTTAGCAGGATAAGAACAAGCACCGATAGATCCCGGCTTGCGTGCGCGGTCGTCCTGACCGTGTGTGCTCTGTCCTACACCACCGAATCCGTGACGCTTCATTACACCCTGGAAACCTTTACCTTTTGATGTACCAACAACGTCAACAAAGTTTGCGTCGTTGAAAATTTCAACCGTGATAACGTCTCCGAGGTTATATTCCTCATCAAACTTGAACTCGGCCAAGTGTCTCTTAGGTGTTGTACCAGCCTTTTTGAAAGTTCCCATAAGAGGTTTAGAGGTGTTCTTTTCCTTAGCCTCACCAAAGCCTAACTGAACAGCTTTGTAACCATCTTTTTCAACAGTCTTTACCTGAGTAACAACACAAGGACCAGCTTCGATAACAGTGCACGGTACATTCTTACCGTCGGCACTGAAAACGGATGTCATTCCGATTTTTCTTCCTATTAATCCTGGCATTTCAATTGATATTAAAAATTAAACTATACTTTGATTTCTACTTCAACACCGCTGGGCAATTCGAGCTTCATCAGAGCGTCAACGGTCTTAGCTGTTGAGCTGTAGATGTCAATAAGACGCTTGTAATCGCTGAGCTGGAACTGCTCACGTGATTTCTTGTTTACGAATGTGCTTCGGTTAACTGTGAAAATACGCTTGTGAGTAGGCAATGGAATAGGACCGCTTACGATAGCGCCTGTAGCCTTCACAGCCTTTACAATTTTCTCTGCTGACTTGTCTACCAATTTGTGGTCATAAGACTTCAGCTTAATTCTAATTTTCTGACTCATTATTTTATCTTATTAATATTGATATTAATTTCAAAGAAGAGAAGAGGTACGCCTGTTAAGAGTCATTCGCTAACAAGACGCCTCATTCTCTTTTGTATTTTTAATCAGCTTAGTGATTATACGAGATCTGTACGTCCCTTTATTTCCTCAAGCACAGCCTTAGCAATTGTGCTTGACAGAGGAGCATGGTGATCATACTCCATTGAGCTTGTAGCACGACCAGAAGTGATTGTACGGAGAGCTGTTACATAACCGAACATCTCTGCCAGCGGAACCATAGCTCTGATGATACGTGCACCGCTACGAGTCTCATCCATACCTTCAACCTGACCACGACGCTTGTTCAAGTCACCGATAACGTCACCCATGTTCTCTTCAGGTGTTACAACCTCGAGCTTCATGATAGGCTCCATCAGAACCGGACCTGCCTTAACGCAAGCGTTCTTGTAAGCGTTGATAGCTGCAACCTCGAATGACAACTGGTCAGAGTCTACCGGGTGGAAAGAACCATCGATAAGAGTAACCTTCAGGCTGTCCATAGGATAACCGCCAAGTACACCATTCTTCATTGCAGACTCGAAACCTTTCTGTACTGAAGGAATGAATTCCTTAGGAATGTTACCACCCTTAACTTCATTGATGAACTGCAGACCGCCCTGCTTGTAATCCTCGTCTACCGGACCAACGTTAACGATGATATCAGCGAACTTACCGCGACCACCACTCTGCTTCTTGTAAACCTCACGCAGGTTGACAGTCTTGGTGATAGCCTCTTTGTAGTTAACCTGAGGCTTACCCTGATTACATTCAACCTTGAACTCTCTCTTCAGACGGTCAAGGATGATGTCGAGGTGGAGCTCACCCATACCAGAGATAACTGTCTGACCGCTCTGCTCGTCTGTATGAACAGTGAAGGTCGGGTCTTCCTCAGCAAGCTTAGCAAGACCGATACCGAGCTTATCAACGTCAGCCTGGCTCTTCGGCTCAACAGCGATACCAATAACAGGATCAGGGAATGTCATAGACTCGAGTACGATAGGATGTGCCTCATCGCAAAGAGTATCACCTGTACGGATATCCTTGAAACCAACACCAGCACCGATATCACCGGCATCGATAGCGTCCATAGGAACCTGCTTGTTTGAGTTCATCTGGAACAGACGGCTTACGCGCTCCTTCTTGCCTGAACGTGTGTTGTAAACATAAGAACCAGCCTCAACCTTACCAGAGTAAACGCGGAAGAATACGAGACGGCCAACATACGGGTCAGTAGCAATCTTGAACGCAAGAGCTGAAGTAGGCGCATCCTCAGACGGCTTACGGTCTTCTTCCTCACCTGTTGTCGGGTTTGTACCAACGATGTTAGGAGTATCGACAGGAGAAGGCAGGAATGCACATACATAGTCGAGCAGGGTCTGAACACCCTTATTCTTGAATGAAGAACCACAGATAACAGGAGTACATTCCATAGCCAGAGTACCCTTACGGATAGCAGCAATGATTTCCTCTTCTGTTATTGAGTTAGGATCCTCAAAGTATTTTTCCATCAAAGACTCATCGAACTCAGCTGCGCTTTCAAGGAGTTTTCCTCTCCACTCTTCAGCTTCGTCCTTAAGGTCAGCAGGAATCTCAGCAACCTCGAATTCAGCACCCATAGTCTCATCGTGCCAAAGGATAGCCTTCATCTTGATAAGATCTACGATACCTTTGAAAGTCTCCTCACTTCCGATAGGAACAACGAGAGAAACAGGATTAGCACCAAGAACTTCCTTCATCTGACGCAGAACGTCAAAATAGTCAGCACCAGAACGGTCCATCTTGTTTACATAGCCGAGACGGGGAACATTATATTTGTCAGCCTGACGCCATACAGTTTCAGACTGAGGCTGTACACCGCCTACAGCGCAATATGTAGCAACAGCTCCGTCGAGAACACGCAGAGAACGCTCAACCTCAGCAGTGAAGTCAACGTGTCCCGGAGTGTCAATCAGGTTAATCTTGAACTGCTTGTTGTCATAGTGCCAGTAGCAAGTGGTGGCAGCAGATGTGATAGTAATACCACGCTCCTGCTCCTGAGCCATCCAGTCCATTGTAGCAGCACCATCGTGAACCTCACCAATCTTATGAGTTTTACCTGTATAGAAAAGGATACGCTCAGAAGTTGTTGTCTTACCGGCATCGATGTGAGCCATAATACCGATATTACGGGTCAAATGTAAATCTTGCTTTGCCATGATTCTTTTTACCTGTCTGTATTATTAAAATCTGAAGTGAGCGAATGCACGGTTAGCCTCAGCCATGCGGTGCATATCTTCCTTACGCTTGAATGCGCCACCCTGATTGTTATAAGCGTCCATGATTTCAGCAGCGAGCTTGTCGGCCATTGTCTTACCGCCGCGCTTGCGTGCATAGTTAATCATATTCTTCATAGAGATGCTCTCCTTACGGTCAGGACGGATTTCTGTAGGAACCTGGAATGTAGCACCACCGATACGACGGCTCTTAACCTCAACCTGAGGAGTAATATTGTCGAGGGCTGCCTTCCATATTTCAAGAGCAGACTTTTCCTCGCTAGCCATTTTCTCTTTTACTGTGTCTAATGCTTTGTAGAAAATCTCATAAGAAGTATTTTTCTTTCCATCATACATCAGATGGTTAACGAATTTTGAGACTTTCTGGTCATTGTAAACGGGATCCGGAAGGACCACGCGCTTCTTTGGTTTTGCTTTTCTCATTTCTTTGTTTTGAAATTAATTCTGCATGGGGCTGTTCTCTTGTTCTTCAGCGTTCTCACCAGAACTGCTTACTCAACCTTTATAACAATTCTCCAGCAAAACGTTAATAAAATGTCAATTATGTCCTAAAAACTGGCTTTTAACGATTATTTCTTAGCCTTAGGACGCTTTGCGCCATACTTAGAACGACGCTGTGTACGGTTTGCTACACCAGCTGTATCAAGAGTACCACGAACGATGTGATAACGTACACCAGGAAGGTCCTTTACACGACCGCCACGTACGAGTACGATAGAGTGCTCCTGAAGGTTGTGTCCCTCTCCCGGTATGTAAGAGTTAACTTCCTTCTGGTTTGTCAAACGAACACGGGCAACTTTACGCATTGCCGAATTAGGTTTCTTAGGGGTTGTTGTGTAAACACGAACACAAACACCACGACGCTGAGGACATGAATCCAAAGCCGGTGATTTGCTCTTGTCAACAAGCGCCTTTCTACCTTTTCTTACCAATTGTTGAATTGTAGGCATTGTTGTTAAATTTTTAGTTATATATTTTGTTTTGTTATTTTCTTATTATTGTAATACGGCCAATAGAACATAGACCGATTTGGGCTGCAAAGGTAAGAATAATTCTTTAAATTACATAATTATAAAGAATCCAAAAAGCCTATATCGGCATAAAATTTGCACAATATAGGCTTTATTAAAATAAATTAACTACAATATGCTTATTTAAATGCACTTGTAGACACTTATCAATTCTTCTAAGATGAAAAATTAGGCTTCACCCTTATTAATGTGGAAAGGTGCAATAGTGCCTTTTTCCTGCTGCGGAATCTTTATCTGACCGAAAGCATTCTCATATCTTACGATATTGTCCTGAAGAGCCATAAGCAGACGCTTTGCATGCTCAGGAGCAAGAATCACACGTGACTTAACTGTTGCCTTGGGTACACCGGGAAGGATGCGGGCAAAGTCGAGCACGAAATCAGAACTAGAGTGTGTTATAATAGCAAAGTTTGCGTATTGTCCCTGTGATACATCTGCGGGCAGATCTACTTGAAACTGACCCTGATTGTTATTTTTGTTTTCCATTTCTTTGTATTATTATATTAATGTATAAAGTTTCATATCTCTGTTTCTCGGCATACAGCTCATCACCAGTAGCCATCTGTCAGCATCTTCCGCCTGAATTTTAAGACAGCATCTACAGCCGTCTATTTAACCGGATTAATTTTTTAGAATACCGGCATACGTTATTCAAAGCATTGCAGCCACAAGCATGCAGCCTTACTTATGCTCAGCACGGAGCCTGATAGAAAGTAATGCAAAGATAAACCTTTTTGGCAGAAAAACAAGCAATAACGGATATATTTTTGGTAACAAAAACATTAAAATAAATATTCTGCACAACAAAGTCTTAAATTTTCAACATACCACATGGCATACATAAAGCCAGCACCGGCCCAAAATCACATTCATGAACGGCATAAACAATTAAGGAAGGAGACTGCAAACACAACACGAAAAAGACATTAGCTAAAGATCAGGAATGTGCATTAAGCGTTAAATAAATCACGATCAGACAACACCATTTTAACCTAACGCCCGACGTCCGTCTACATATAATAAAACACAACTGCCGGTCATCGCGCTCACAACAGAAAGACAACATCAGCAATATGACGTCGCACAAAACAACATTTGCCTCTGCCTCACTACACCTTTTCTACCTGGGCCTGCTTAAGAAAGGCTGATGGCGACATGCCGGTAACTTGTCTGAAAGCCCGGTTGAAACTTGATGCACTGCGGTATCCCAGACTTTCATATATTCCCTGAATAGTGATGTTGCCATAACGCTCTGTGTCGCCCAGTCTGATACATGCCTCACGCACACGACACTCATTAAGGATAGTCTTAAAGTTTTTACCATAATAACTGTTTATCACCCACGACACATATTTCATATTAGAGCCTACCAACTGCGACAAGGTGCCCAAACTGAATTCGGGTTCTGATATAACTGCAACATCATTAAATGCCTGTTCTATTTTCTCATATAAAGCTTCGGCCTGCTCACGACTCATAAGGCACTGCTCTTCAACAGCAGAATCAGTTTCTGAAAGCTGTACAGGTGCAGCAGCCTCTACAGTCAGCAACACCGACTCTACTGGCATACAATCACCAGGAAGCATGTCACAGTCGGCAGCAGCAGCCTTTTCAGGCAAAGCACCCTTAGTTTTTGTCTGTCTGCGATAAGCATACCACACCGCACCAGACACAGCAAACATAACAACAACAAGAAGAATAAGCAGGAACATCGCATCCGACTGCCGTGTAACTATACCGTTCAGCATCGTTATACGCTCGCCGGCCACACTGTCGCGATAAACGTCAAGACGGTTGCGCACCATATAAAAACGTTTAGGATTAAATACAGAATCAGTAAGAGCCAGCGCCTTAGAATGATACAAGGCATATTGGTCAGCCTGTCCAAGTCCCTTGCAGGCTCCTGCCATAATATTATACGCATTAATCTTTAGGTCGTCGTCGCCAAGTCTTCCCGACAGGCTCATGCACATCTCGCCATATTTGCGTGCCTCAGAATACCGGCCAAGCCTGACAAGCACATTGCCTATCTCGCTATACTGAATAAGTGAATACAACTCAGCCATGCCGCGTCTCTTAGCCATGTCCAACAGTCTGTGATGCATCTGCAAGGCCTCATTGAATCTCCCTCCGGCCTGCATGATGCGTGCCTTATTATAAAGGAGATAATAGTCGTTCTCGTCCCGGTCATTCATAGCAACCTTCTCTTCAAGGGCATAATATTTCTCCGCGCTCTTAACATCGCCCAACCGGCAGCACGTACTTACAATGTTTGAAAGGAAGCGGGCATTCATATTCTCATTGTTGCACATCCGGGCAACCTCGTATCCCTCAAGCAGATAAGCCAGACTGCTGCTGTAGTCGTTGAAGCAATTGTATATGTTGCTTATATATCCAGTGCATATCATGAGCGACAGACTGTCCTTCTCGTCGCGTGCAACCTTCAGGCCAGTTATGAATCCTTCGAGAGCATCAAAATATTCGCCTGAATAATAATCCTTCTGCGCCGTCTCTGCAATCTCTGCAGCACGGCTGTTTCCGGCAGCAAGGCTACCGGAACAAGGAATAATCAGCAGCAAGGCAGCTGCAATGACGGCGATAATATTCATAACTGAGACTTTTTGTATCGGCAAATATAAGAATTATAATCAAAATCCGGGCATACGCAGGCAAATTTAAAGCATTTCTTTTGTTATTTCATGAAATAGCAAACATTTGGAGCATCCGGCTATTGCACAAAAACATTATTAGGCGTATATTTGCGAAAGACCTCTACGTCAGCCACTATATATGAAACAAGTATTACTTTTGTTTTTAGATAACCTTATTATGTATAACCCTTAAAACCATCTGTCATGAAAAAAAGAATAATACTCCTTACTGCAGTAATAATATTCATAGCGGGCATGACACGCGCCCAATGGACAACCGACTTAGGCAAGAACACTCAGATTACACCGACAGGACTGGCCTTTGACGAAAACGAAGTGGCCACGAACAAGGACGGAGTAACCTATGTCTTCTTCATCACAAACATGAACGGAACCCTGGGCATGCGCCTGCAAATAATAGATAAAGACGGCAACAAGGTTATGGAGAGGGGCGGAAAAATCATCTCACAGGAAGCCAACAAAGTGTGGTCGGCCTACAACCAGCATCTGGCTCTCGACAAAGACGGACAGGCGTTTGTCGGCGTGCAGGACTTCAGAACTGCTCCTGACAGCAAGCTGAATACATACACCATATATAAATATGCGCCAGACGGCAGGCTGCTATGGGACGGAACCGTGCTCAACAGCGGCAAGGGTTTTGCCACACAGGTCGGACTAAGCATGTGTGCGCTCGACGACGGCGGATGCATATGCGCCTACATGTATCGCGACGACAACGCACAAAAAGACTGCATAGCCATTGAAAGACTCGACAAGGACGGCAACTCTATATGGCAGAAGACAGCCGTGGAGACTACCTACAAGAGCACCCCCTACCCCTTTGTGACAAAAAGCGACGGCGACAACGCCCTTCTTACCTATATATATGAGAGCAGCTCGCTGAAGACCAAGCTCATTGATGGCAACGGGGAAAGCCTTACGGAAGAGGACGAGACGGTGTTCAACGGCGGACTGGCATCTCCTAAGCCATGGGAAGTGCTAAAGATTGTGCCCGGACCCGACAACGGAGCACTGATAACATGCATGGACGCAAACTTCAACAGTGCGTTTGTCTATGTCAGGAGTAACGGAAAAACGGCTTTCGACGGCAAGCCCGGAGGCATAATCCTCAACGACGGCAACTATGGCGGAGCACAACCTGCCGTGGCATACATCAGCAGCGACAACACCTTCGCTTGCGCATACCAGCAGTTTGACAAGAACAACTCAAATACTCAGGGACTCTACATGAAAAGATACACCACCGACGGACAGGCACTGCCGGAAGGCAACATAGAGGTGGCCGCCATGCAGAACGGCGACATGTACTCGTTCTACAGCGTGCAAGACGCCGGCAACGGCAACGCTGCCCTGTTCTATCAGAAACTCGACGGCGCAACAAAGGCGGTGAACTCACTGCTCGACATATATGATGCCGGCGGCAACAAGACCTGCGGAACAATTCAGTTTACTGAGACTCCGACAAAGAAAGTCAACCTGAAATCATCGGCCATGATAGACGGAGAATACTTCCTGACAAGCTGGGACGAGGAGCGCAACGGCACCACCTCAATATTCATGCAGAAGGTTACACCCGAAACTGGCACCGGCATAAACGCAGCCACGACCGACGAAGACGGCAGCCCTGTCAGCGAAGAGATATTCAGCATAACGGGAAGCAAGGTGAGCAAGGCCGGCAGAGGCATAAACATAATACGCACCACACTAAGCAACGGAAAGACAACCGCCAGAAAGGTTGTCGTGAGATAAACGAGAACAAGAATAAAATTGTATGACCCTAAAAACGATTTAACCATGAAAAGAGCTTTACTACTTACAGTCTGCATGGCAGCAATCGCGGCCATATCACAGGCGCAACAGACCACAGTGAATGTTGAGACGGCAGGCACTCTGTCGGAACAGATAGGCAACGACAAATACACCATCACATCGCTCAAGATAACCGGAAACCTGAACGGCACCGACTTCATATTGCTGCGCGACATGGCAGGCATCGACCTCGACAACGTGCCCACTGAAGGCAAGCTGGCAACGCTCGACCTGAGCGAGGCTAAGGTTGTAGCAGGAGGCGAAGCCTACTACACCGACTATGTGAACAACAAGGAATTTTATACCAGCGACAACGAGATGGGCAACTGCATATTCTACAGCTGCGACAAGCTGGAAAGCCTTAGTCTTCCGGCAGGAACAACGTTTGTGGGCGACAGCGCATTCATGAGATGCACCGCCCTGAGCGAGATAACACTGCCCGACGGTCTGAAGGAGATACGCAGCTACGCCTTTTCAGAGACGCAGATTGCATCGTTCAGCTTTGTCAACGGCATCATGCCGGCCAAAGGCATGTTCAGAAACTGCGGCAAGCTGACTTCGGTAACTCTTCCTGAAGAATGCGAAGAGATACCGGCAAAGACCTTCTCAGGCACAGCCTTGCAGGAAATCAGCCTGCCCGAAGGGCTTACACGGATAGGCTCCGACGCTTTCAGCAGTTCTTCGCTGACAAGCCTCACGTGCCCTTCTACGCTCAAGGAGATCGGCGAATCGGCATTCTTCATGTGCGGCTCGCTCGCAACCATAGCACTGAACGACGGTCTTGAGACCATAAAAGGTTCGGCATTCTCTTACTGCGACAAGCTTGAAACGGTAAACATCCCGAACTCGGTAACCACGCTTGAAGGCTGTTTCTCAAACTGCGGCAAACTGAGGGAAGCCGTACTGCCCGAGGGACTCACCTCAATCAGCAGCTCGCTGTTCAACATGTGCATGGCGCTCGAGAGCGTAAACATACCTGCCGGGGTAAAGACCATCGGCGAGAACGCATTCCAGAACTGCATGGCGCTTACAGGCATAACATTCCCCGAAGGGCTTGAAAGCATCGGCGCCAACGCCTTCTACGGCTGCTACTCGTTAGAGGAACTCGTCCTGCCCGAAACACTCACCACTCTTGGCGAAAGCAGTTTCGACGGTTGCGACGGCATAGTAACACTGTCGCTGCCCGGCTCTATCAAGACAATACCCGGCAACGCGTTCGCTTACCTGGTGTATCTCGAGGAACTGACGATTAACGAAGGTACCACCGACATTGACGAGATGGCGTTCATCAACTGCGAAAGCCTTATGAAACTCAACCTGCCGTCAACGCTCGAGTCGATAGGCTACGCCGCATTCGCATACAACATGCTGACCGAGATTAACATCAACGCCGCCACGCCGCCGGCATGCGACGCTACGGCATTCGCTTCATGGGAGAGCAACATACCCGATGGCTGCAAGCTCTACGTGCCAGAAGGAACAAAAGGCGCCTACTCTGAAGCTGACGTGTGGAAAGACTTCATAATCGAGGAAACCACGGCAACCGGCATTAACGGTGCTCATGCCGACGAGGCAACGGAGACCGCACGCTACGACATAAGCGGCCAGAAGCTGCTGCGCCCGGCAAGCGGCATCAACATAATCAGGATGAGCGACGGCACGACAAGGAAAGTATTGGTACATTGACGGTATTTATCCGTGTGGTTGGTTTTAGTATATAAAAGCGTGTGTCAAGACACCCTGAGGCGGTTTACGTCTCTGTGGCCTGCCTTGACACATTTCTTTTATACATGCCTTTGCGCCTTTCCGCACGGCAAAAGGCAACATTCTCATAACCGACTGAATAACAATGTGTTAGCTTGCAGAATCAGACCGTCTTGCAAAAGGCGGCATATCAGCCCCTGAAAGGTTACCTTTTACAACACAAAATGCGGTCTTTTGCAATGCAAAAGATTGCATTATTGTATTTTATTGATATTCATTAAATTACAAATGTTAAAATGTGATTTGCTGAATATTTGCATTTTTATATCATTTACTTTTTAATAAACTTCTTTCCGTTCTGAATATTTACACCTTTGACCGGCTCACTTAATTCAATGCCGTTTACAGAATATATTTTATTGTCTTCTGATTTTGTATTGTGGACGCTTTGAATATTTGCGGAAGTGTTTTTATTAAGATACAAATTTCCGTCGCCGGAAAGAGTTTGCAAGGTCATTTCGTCGTTACTAAATTGTGTAATTACAAAATTAAGCAATGATGGCCCGGCGTGGCCGTCATAATCAACATTTGCGAGTATGTGCAAGATATATCTATCCGAATTGTGCGTTATCCAATATCCGGCATATCTTAAATATGATGTGCCGACGGCATATTCCCATCCTATTATCGTATCGTCATTGTCATTAAAAATAAAAGATATGGGGCGTTTATATTCATTGTTGTAAATAGGCAATCTCCCATAAAAACAGCCGTCAGAATTTACAACATTCCACTCGCCCATAATTTCGATTTCATCAATGCTTTCAATTTGTGCGCTGGCATTTATTCCAAAAACCAAAAACGCGATAAATATTAAATGTTTCATTTTTGTATATTATTTAATAGTGAAATCAAATACACCACCAAAGCCATTTGCGCCGTTACCGACGAAAATAATACAATATTCACCCGGCTCGCCTGATACCTCAACATCATACACACCGTTCCTGATTTCCCTTGTTTTGCAATGCAAAAGACCGCATTTTGGAAATAGTTATGTTTCCCTTTATTATTTGCCCTGGTATTTCATGGCCTGTTCCTTTATCAGTTCAAGGTCGTCGAAGTAGTTAATCTTCATGGCCTCACGTACCTCGTGCAGCGTCTGCGCTGCCACCTCGCGGGCAGCCTCTGAGCCTTTCTTCAGGATGTTGTAAACCTCCGGGATGTCCTGTTCAAACTCATGGCGGCGCTGACGGATAGGCTCAAGCTGGCGGTCGAGCACCTTTATGAGGAACTTCTTGCACTTCATGTCGCCCAGTCCGCCGCGGCGGTAATGGTCTTTCAGCTCGTCGAGGCTCTTATACTCAGGCCAGTATTCGGCAAAGTCGTCGGGCGTGCTGAACGCCTCGAGGTATGTAAACACCGTGTTGCCCTCCACCTTTCCGGGGTCTTCCACGCGCAGGTGTCCCGGGTCGGTGTACATGCTCTTCACTTTCTGCTGCATATCCTTTGGCGTGTCAGACAGATAGATGCAGTTGCCGAGGCTCTTGCTCATCTTGGCCTTGCCGTCGGTTCCCGGCAGGCGGCAACACACCGAGTTGGTGGGCAGCATTATCTTAGGCTCAACAAGCACGTCGCCGTATATATTGTTGAAGCGCTTCACTATCTCGCGCGTCTGCTCGAGCATAGGCTCCTGGTCCTCGCCGGCAGGCACCGTTGTGGCCTTGAAGGCCGTAATGTCGGCAGCCTGGCTTATGGGATATGTGAAGAAGCCCACGGGGATGCTCGTCTCGAAGTTGCGCATCTGTATCTCGGTCTTCACCGTAGGGTTGCGCTGAAGGCGCGACACGGTGACAAGGTTCATGTAATACACCGTCAGCTCGGCCAGCTCGGGTATCATCGACTGCACAAAGAGCGTAACCTTTTCGGGGTCGAGTCCTGCCGAAAGATAGTCGAGAGCCACCTCGATGATGTTCTGTCTGACCTTTTCGGGGTTGTCGGCATTGTCGGTAAGCGCCTGAACATCGGCAATGAACACAAACATGCGGTCGAAGTCGCCTTCATTCTGCAGCTCCACCCTGCGGCGCAACGAGCCAACATAGTGGCCCAAATGAAGCTTTCCGGTAGGGCGGTCGCCGGTAAGTATTATCTTTCCCATTGTCTATTTTTCTTTTTTATTGCTATTTATAAAGTGCAAACTTACACATTTTTTCTGAAAATCAGCTATTTAACACGAAAAACTTGGCAAGCACGGCCGCAATATGTGCGATTGGGATGCACGGCCGGAGCGATTGAGCTGCTGTCTTGACAAATGCAACATAAAACAAGGACAAGGCTTACACATTGATTTGGCGTGAGGCTCTCATTCTGCGGTTTTCAGAAAATAAAATACTTTATGTGCAAATATGGTCTGAAAATGTGTGCAAAGAGAAAGCTCATTGTTACAGCGTTTTATGGGGCAAAGTGGCAAATGTGTGCAATGCCGGGCGGCAGGCTACAATGTAAAACACGGCAAACTGCAATGCAAAACGTAGTCTTTTAGCAAACAGAAGACGGCCTTTGAGCATACAAAACCCTGCCTTTTACACACGGGAAAAGGCAGGGTTTTGGTGCGAATACGCTATAAGCGCCGCACCACACGCCCCATTCGGCACGACATCAGCCATGGGCAGGAGATGCATTGCGGCTGTTTCAGCTATTTTTCTGAACATAATGCAGATGACACTATGAAAGGGTTGCGGCGCAATGAGATGACATAACAACACGACACCGGCACCTGCATCAGGCACAAGCCACGGCACATCAGGCCGGCATCAGGGTACAGGCGAGCCAAGATCGCTGCCGGCAGGACGCTGGAAGATGCGCAGGCCGAACTCTGACGCCATAACGACGGCATAGTCGAGCACCTCACCCTGAAACAGCTCGAAGGGTTTCCAGTCGGGGAACACCGAGAAGCAGTAAAGCTCAAGAGGCAGGCCCTCGGGCGTGGGCTGAAGCATGCGTGCCATTATCATAAGGTCTTTGTTGACGTTGGGGTGGCGCGACATGAAGTCCATCATAAAGTTGCGGTACACCTGCGTGTTGGCAACGGGCCTGTCAGCAGAGTCATACTGGCCTTTGGCTATATATCCTTTCTCTTCGTAGCTGCGCAGTTCGTCAGGCGAACAGAAGTGTACGGTGTTGGCGTCGATGTTGACCGACAGCTTTAGTCGGCGTCCGCCCGCCTCGCGCATGCCGCGCCAATTCTGAAACGAGTCGCTCACGAGCAGATAAGGCGGTATGGTGGTGATGGTCTTGTCGAAGTTCTGCACCTTGACAGTGGTGAGCGACACTTCCCTTACATATCCGTTGGCGCCATACTTGTTCATGGTTATCCAGTCGCCCGGACGCAGCATGTCGTTGGCCGTAAGCTGCACGCCGGCCACAAGACCGAGGATGGTGTCCTTGAAAATCAGCATGATGATGGCGGCAGAAGCGCCAAGACCGGCAAGCACGGTGCCGGCACTCTTGTTGACGATGATGCTCACCACGAGGATGAAGCCCACCACAACGGCCATGAGGTTGAACATCTGATAGATGCCCTTCAGCGGCCGGTTGCGCAGCTTCTGGTGCTCGCTGGATATCTCGTAGAGCGAATGGAGAAACTCGCTTATAAAGAACAGCGACACCACCACGAGGTAGATGTTGCAGGCCTTGAGCAGCACGGGCAGCACACTGCTGTCGGCAGCAAAGGCAAACGGCAGCAGGACATACCACAACACGGGAGGTATGATGCGGCGGAAGGCTTTCATCACACGGTCGTTGAACAGATAGTCGTCCCATGTGGCCTTGGTGCGCTCGGTAAGCTTCTGCACAGCCGGCATGACAACATAGCGGAACAGCGCCGTGCAGAGATACGAAACAAGACCTATGGCAAACAGGGCCGTGAGCGGATATACCCACGACAAAACGCTCTCGGACACACCGGCTGTGTGGCGGAGAAAACTTAATATATAATCATCTAATCTATCCATCTGACTTTTCAGTATATCTTCAATTTGGCACAAATTTAAGAAATAACGCCGAAATAAACGAACAAAAGTATGCCTAGATTATACTGCCGGAACATATATAAAGGAATATGGCACCTAAGATGTAAACAAAAAGCAAAAAATATTGACAAGATTGCGGAAAAAGTAGTAAGTTTGCCTGACTGAAAGAAAATACAAAATGAAAATCATCAAATTCTTAAAAGACTGGACGCTTATCATCGCCATCATTACCGGCATTGCTGCCTATTTTGTCTACACGGCAATACCCGCGCTGCAACCTACTCACCACTTTGCCCTCAAAGCCATCGAGCTGCTGCAGCCCATGCTGATATTTGCCATGCTGTTTATCACATTCTGCAAGGTGAACCCCAAGAAGCTCCGCCTGTGCAAGTGGCATCCGTGGCTGCTGCTCTTCCAGGCCGGCACATTCACAGCCATAGCCGTGGCACTTATGCTCATGCCGCACAGCGGACTGCGCATTGTGCTCGAGGGCGCCATGATATGCCTGATATGTCCTACGGCCACGGCCGGTGCGGTGATAACAAAGAAACTTGGCGGAAATGTTAACCACATAACCACATACACCATACTGATAAACATCATCACGGCGGCATTCATACCGGCACTTGTGCCGTATGTACATCCCAATCCGGAGCTCGGCATACTTAACTCGGCAATGCTGATACTCGGCAAGGTGTTCCCGTTGCTGCTTCTGCCCCTGCTGGCTGCCATCCTGCTGAGATATCTTTCGCCAAGACTCCACTTCACGATATCTCACTACAGCGACCTGAGCTTCTATCTTTGGGCAGTTGCGCTTACGCTGGCCATGACCGTCACGACACGCACCATTGTTCATGCCGACGTGGCCATTGCCACCGAACTCGGCCTAGTGGCAGCATCGCTTATCAGCTGTCTGCTCCAGTTCTGGCTCGGACGCAAGGTCGGTGCGTTATACAACGACAAGATTACGGCAGGACAGTCGCTTGGACAAAAGAACACCGTGCTGGCAATATGGATGGGATACACCTTCTTCACACCGATAACGGCAGTAGCAGGCGGCTTCTACAGCATATGGCACAACGTGATAAACTCTTATCAGCTCTATCAGCACAGAAAGCTGGAAGAGAGCAAGAATGAAAACAAGTGACGGCCGGCTGCATCCGGATAAAACCTAAGAAATATCAGTAACACACCTTTATAGACTTTAACAAGCCTATTCTTTCATCAACATTTTGCCGGTTCGGGATTATCTTATATTAGGTATCCCAAACCGGCAAAATGCACATTAAGGCACATCGCAGATACGTTACGATCAACCCCAAATCATTAAGCATATAAGACTTATTCCGCCTGGTTCATTGCAGTCTTATCCGTCTTTCTTTTTTCTGTTGCTACCGTGCAGTCAACATATTCCTTAGACAATCCGGTCATGGCAGCAAATAACAAAAGGCAAAAAGGCAGGAACATAATGGCAAGTTGGAGTTAAACCAAAATCGGTTGTTAAGATTCGCTCAATAGGAACAAAAAGAGGGGCCGAAGGCATGAATGCATGAAATAGATAAAGCCAAATGCTGTATAATGGCAGATCGGGGTAAACCATCAAACATACGGCAATGCACTCAAGAACAGACCAAATATTATAGAAACAATAATGGCCATCAGAAAATTATCAGAAGCCTCATACACAGCCCTAATATTTTCTAATGGCCAAAATCTTATTCTACTCTGAATTCTTAAAATTCAGAATTATTCAATTACTGCTTTACAACAACCTTTCTTGTTGTTCCGTCAGACATCTTAACGATATTGATGCCCTTTGCAGGAGCGCTGAGCTGCACGCCGTCAATAGTATAGCGGGCAACTTCCTTAACTTCCTTCTCTGAAGGATCAACAACGCTGATACCTGTACCAAATGTACCAACAGCTCTCTCTGCAGCATTTACAATCTCACCAGTCTCTGTGTTGATAAGCATTGCAACAACCTTCAGCTTTGACTTATCCTGCAAAAGGTTGAACTTGCTGGCAGAAGTAACGCCATTAGAAAGATCGAAAGTTGTTTCATGACGCTGAACTGCATCTGCTACAAGGGGAGCAGCTATTGAACCCTTGATACCTTCAGCTACATCCTTGGCCATAATGGCAACATGATCGTAAACCATATCCTTTATCTGCTCACCTTTTTGTGTATACTCATAAATATAAGGTTCATTCTCAGCACCAGTTGCTCCAGAATAATAGTTAGTCTGCCACCAGTTGCTCTCGCTGCCCTGCAAACCGTCAGCAAGCAGAACATAAGCCAAAGCATAAGGAGCATTATTGCTGCTGTAGAAGAACTGCACGTCGGTGATTACATTTATTTCAGTCTGGCTTTCGTTCCACTCCGGCCATACAGACATTTCAGCTTCTGTCATAGTAAGACTTGCCTCGAAATCGTCAAGTACGCCAAGCAGTTGACTTTGTGATGTGCCGAAATATGGGTCAATAGAAGGACCTCTATTGATAAATGCAGATGGGTAACCCTGAACCATTGCCATGACAGAATTATAGTCAGTAATTCTCATCGGGTCGTCATAGTTCATCTTTCCGTGTACGGCAATACCGATGAACGACTCAGGATATTTGTCTGCCAATGCAGCCATACCTGCATATCCGCGAGTACAATATCCACAACCTGTAGCTGTAAATTCCTCTACAACAGATCTGCGCTTAATAGCATTTGTGAGAACAATCAAAGAACCTTTGCATGTAGCATTGGCTGTTTCGTTGGGCTGTCCGTTTACCTTAGTAATAACAATTTCTTTTTCTTCCTCTTTTGCCTCATTGCCGGCTGTCAATGGAATGTTAATCACACCATTATTGTTAAATTCAACATTATCCAAGTTTACAGTGTTTTCTGCAGATGTCTCTCCAGTTGCAACATCCTTAACTGTATAAGAAACAGAAGTCATTGGTGTTACACCATCATTTTTGATCATTGCAGAAATATTAACATTACCGTTTTTCATTGTTATTACTCGACCTATATTGTCTGAAACAAATGAAGCGGCATTACCGAGGAAATTGTCACCTGACATTGAAACCAATGTCAACAAGTTTCCAAAACCATAGCTTGCCATGTTGTCCCATTTGCCCTGCAGACAAACGTATCCTCCGTATTCATCACAATAGCTAGAGCCATCAAAGGCAATAGGATATTGACCGGCCTGTGAAGTGAGTGATGTAACATCAAACGAATAACCGACATAACAGCCCTCAGCAGGAATTGTATAGTTTTCAACTGTTACGATTTCAGGTTTTCCGTCAACACTAATTGAAGTCGTTGGAGTGATATCTTTAAAAAACTCACAGTCTGAAGAAGTGATGCTACTTGGCAGTTCTTTTGCGATCCAGCACTTTACATTACCGACAACTTTATGGTCAATAAGGTAAAAGCCCACCTGATCAATTTTATTACCCGCGAACTTTCCTGGAACAAAAATCGCACAATCATAATGATCTGTACCTGCTCCTACACCAACATAGGTATCTCCCTGAGCATAAGTGAAAACCACTCCCTCGGCAGCAGCACGAGTCGGTGCCATTTTCTCAATCTTATTATACTTGAGTCCTAAACCGGCCTCATTCCGCTGAAATGCCTGTGCATTTGCTATACAGCAAAACGCAACAAAAGCGGTTACCAAAGAAAGTAATCTTTTAATCATAACGCAATTATTTTAAATTAAACATCAATAATTCAATAATTATATAAATCAAAATTGATATAAGGCTGACATTACTCAAAACATCCAACAGCTTTACATTATAATATTGTGAATAGCCATACTGCTATCCATCTAGAATAAAGTATATATCTGCTGTGTTATTTTTCATAAGCCTTTAATCTAAACATCCAAAGAATTTGGTTTGCAATAAACGCAAGACCATCTCTTTCAGAGATTAACAAGGATTTCAATAATATTTTTAATTCCACAAATATATGAAATTTTATAATGCAAACAAATTTTTTAAAAGAAAATAAATAAATTTCTTTAATTTGGATATAACATATAAGCAAAACGGCGATGCATGTTAACATTGCATCGCCGTTTTGTTTATATAGTTTTAGCCTTGAAATTATTCTTTCTCAGCTGTCTGCTTTTCGCTATAGTCAATCACATTCTTGCGGTTTGCCTGTATACGGTCATAATCCTCACGTGAACCTACAATAATCTTTTCGAATTCACGCAGACCTGTACCGGCCGGGATAAGGTGTCCGCAGATAACGTTCTCTTTCATGCCTTCCAGATAGTCTACCTTTCCGCGGATAGCAGCCTCGTTGAGCACCTTGGTTGTCTCCTGGAATGATGCGGCAGACATGAAGCTCTTAGTCTGGAGAGCAGCACGTGTGATACCCTGCAGGATCTGAGTCGATGTTGCAGGAACGGCATCACGCACCTGAACAGTCTTAAGGTCGCGGCGCTTCAGGGTTGAGTTCTCATCACGCAGCTTGCGGGCTGAGATAATCTGACCCTTCTTAAGAGTCTCGCTGTCGCCGGCGTCGGTAACAACTTTCTTACCCCATATACGGTCGTTCTCCTCAGCGAAGTCGAGTTTGTCGACAATCTCCTGCTCAAGGAATGTTGTGTCACCCGGATCATTGATCTGTACCTTGCGCATCATCTGACGAACGATGATTTCAAAGTGCTTGTCGTTGATCTTCACACCCTGCAAACGGTATACGTCCTGTACTTCGTTTACGATATACTCCTGAACGGCGGTAGGACCCTTGATTGAAAGGATGTCGTTAGGCGTAATAACACCGTCTGACAAAGGAGTTCCGGCGCGAACGGCATCGTGCTCCTGAACCAGGATCTGCTTTGACAGAGAAACGAGATACTTGCGCTGCTCGCCTGTCTTTGAGGTAACAATAATCTCACGGTTACCACGCTTAACCTTACCCATTGTAACCTCACCGTCGATTTCACTCACTACGGCAGGGTTAGACGGGTTGCGGGCCTCGAAGAGCTCTGTTACACGAGGAAGACCTCCGGTGATGTCACCAGCCTTACCAACTGTACGAGGAATCTTAACGAGGGTTGCACCGGTCTTGACGGTCTGACCGTCTTCAACAACAACGTGACCACCCACAGGGAAGTTGTATGTACCGACAACATCGCCGTTCTTATCTACGATATCACAGGTAGGCACCTTGCTCTTATCCTTAGACTCAGTGATAATCTTTTCGGTAAGACCTGTTGTATCGTCGGTCTCAGAGTGGAACGTAACACCGTCGATAACGTCGCGGAACTTCAGCGTACCGGCATACTCGGTTACGATAACAGCGTTGAACGGGTCCCAACGTGCAATCATATCACCCTTCTTAACGATAGAGCCGCCCTTGAAGTAGAGTGAGCTTCCGTAAGGAACGTTCAGGGTAGAAAGCACGATGTTTGTGTTAGGATCAACGAAACGGATTTCGGCCAGACGGCTTACGACCATCTCACACTGAACCTCGCCATTGTCACCTTCTTCAACAAACGGCACGGTACGAAGCTCGTCGAACTCGATGCGGCTGTCGTTCTTGGCAACGATAGATGCATTGGCTGCAGCATTGGCAGCCACACCACCGGCGTGGAACGTACGAAGTGTAAGCTGTGTACCCGGCTCACCGATAGCCTGAGCTGCGATGACTCCGACAGCCTCGCCCTTCTGCACCATGCGGCTTGTGGCAAGGTTACGGCCGTAACACTTCATGCAGACACCCTTCTTGCTCTCACAAGTAAGCACAGAACGGATTTCAACGCTCTCGATCGGGCTGTCTTCTATAATCTGAGCTATAGGCTCTGTTATTTCCTCACCGGCAGCAACAATAAGCTCGCCTGTGTTAGGATGTATAATATCGTGAACTGACACACGGCCGAGGATACGCTCATACAGAGAAGAAATAACCTCATCGCCATTCTTCAATGCTGTACATACAAGTCCGCGCAGAGTTCCACAGTCTTCCTCTGTAATGATAACGTCGTGAGAAACGTCAACAAGACGACGTGTAAGATATCCGGCATCGGCAGTCTTCATAGCGGTATCCGCAAGACCCTTACGGGCACCGTGGGTAGAGATGAAGTACTCGAGCACGCTCATACCTTCCTTGAAGTTAGAAAGAATCGGGTTCTCAATAATCTGAGCACCTTCAGCTCCTGCCTTCTGCGGTTTTGCCATAAGTCCACGCATACCGGCCAACTGACGAATCTGGTCTTTAGAACCACGGGCTCCAGAGTCAAGCATCATGTAGACGGCGTTGAATCCCTGGTCAGCCTCAGTCATCTCCTTCATCAGGACGTCACCCAACTCGTTATTTACGTGTGTCCAGGCGTCAATTACCTGGTTGTAACGCTCGTTGTCTGTGATGAATCCCATGTTATAGTTGTCGGTAATCTGACGTACTTCCTCATTACCTTTTGCAACGAGGTCGGCCTTCTCCTTCGGAATGATGATATCGTCAAGGTTGAACGACAGACCAGCCAGATATGCCATACGATAACCAAGGTTCTTGATACCGTCGAGGAACTCGCAGGCACGGGCAAAGCCCACAGCCTTAATTACGTCGGCAATAATATCGCGAAGACTCTTCTTAGAGATAATCTTATTTACATAACCAACTTCTTCAGGTATGATGCCGTTGACAATCACACGGCCGACAGAAGTCTCAACCATCTTGTCAACAAGTTTTCCGTCTGCATCAAGGTCTTTCACAACAACCTTTACCTGAGCATGGAGGTCACACTTGCCTTCATTGTGCGCAATGATAGCCTCTTCCGGACCATAGAACGTAAGTCCCTCACCCTTTGCACCCGGACGAATCTTTGTAATATAGTAAAGTCCGAGCACCATATCCTGTGAAGGCACTGTGATAGGCGCACCGTTGGCAGGGTTAAGGATGTTGTGGCTCTGAAGCATCAGAATCTGTGCCTCAAGCACTGCCTCATTGCTCAATGGAAGGTGAACAGCCATCTGGTCACCGTCGAAGTCGGCGTTGAACGCTGTACATGCCAACGGATGGAGCTGAATAGCCTTACCTTCGATAAGTTTAGGCTGGAATGCCTGAATACCAAGACGGTGAAGTGTAGGCGCACGGTTGAGCAATACAGGGTGTCCCTTCATCACATTCTCGAGGATATCCCAGATAACCGGCTCGCGGCGGTCTACAATCTTCTTTGCGCTCTTTACAGTCTTGACGATACCGCGCTCAATGAGCTTACGGATGATAAACGGCTTGTAGAGCTCTGCAGCCATAAGCTTAGGCAGACCGCACTCGCCCATCTTCAACTCAGGACCTACAACGATAACTGAACGTGCTGAATAGTCGACACGCTTACCGAGAAGGTTCTGACGGAAACGTCCCTGCTTACCTTTCAGTGAGTCAGACAGAGACTTCAGCGGACGGTTAGAATCGCTCTTAACGGCGCTGCTCTTGCGTGAGTTGTCAAACAAGCTGTCGACAGCCTCCTGCAACATACGTTTCTCGTTACGGAGAATAACCTCAGGAGCCTTAATCTCCATAAGTCTCTTCAGACGGTTGTTACGGATGATGACACGACGGTAAAGGTCGTTGAGGTCAGATGTTGCAAAACGACCACCATCCAGCGGAACCAACGGACGAAGCTCAGGAGGAGTAACAGGAATAATCTTCATGATCATCCACTCGGGCTTGTTTATGTTGCGGCTTCCGCGGAATGCCTCTACAACCTGCAGACGCTTGAGGGCCTCGGTCTTTCTTTGCTGAGAAGAGTCGCTGTTGGCACGGTCGCGAAGCTCATAAGAAAGAGAGTCGAGATCGATATTTACCAACAGATCATAGATTGCCTCGGCACCCATCTTGGCGATGAACTTATTCGGGTCTGTATCATCAAGATATTCGTTGCCGTCGGGCAGGTTGTCCATGATGTTTACATATTCGTCTTCTGTAAGGAAGTCCATCTTGTGAGAACCGTTGATTTCAACGCCCTCAGAGTCTGTACGGCCTTCCATTACACCTGGCTGTATTACGATATACTTCTCGTAATAAATTACAGAATCGAGTTTCTTTGTCGGTATACCGAGCAGGTAACCTATTTTGTTAGGCAATGAACGGAAATACCAGATGTGTGCAACAGGCACAACAAGCTCGATATGTCCGGTGCGCTCACGGCGCACTTTCTTCTCTGTAACCTCTACACCGCAGCGGTCGCAGACAATGCCTTTATATCTGATGCGCTTATATTTACCGCAGGCACACTCATAGTCCTTTGTCGGACCAAAGATGCGCTCGCAGAAAAGTCCGTCGCGCTCAGGTTTATATGTACGATAGTTTATGGTCTCAGGTTTGGTAACCTCGCCAAAAGAACTTTCGAGGATTTCTTCCGGTGATGCAAGTCCGATAGTAATCTTCGTGAAATTACTCTTTATCTTTGAATCTTTCTTGAAAGCCATAATTCTTGTTTATATTTGTTATGTAAAGAGTTTCGTTATTAATCAAGGGTAACACTTAAGCCAAGACCACGGAGCTCGTGCAGCAGCACGTTGAGAGACTCCGGTATGCCCGGTGTAGGCATAGGCTCGCCCTTGACGATAGCCTCGTAAGCCTTTGAACGGCCTACTACGTCATCAGACTTGATGGTAAGGATTTCCTGAAGCACATGGCTGGCACCGAATGCCTCGAGGGCCCAAACCTCCATCTCACCAAAACGCTGACCACCAAACTGTGCCTTACCTCCAAGAGGCTGCTGTGTGATAAGAGAGTACGGACCGATGCTGCGGGCGTGCATCTTATCTTCAACCATGTGGCCGAGTTTAAGGAAGTATGTGATACCTACCGTTGCCGGCTGGTCGAACATCTCACCTGTCTCACCGTCATAGAGGTGTGTTGAGCAGAGACGCGGCAGACCTGCCTTGTCGGTCCATTCCTGAAGGTCGTCAAGTTTGGCACCATCGAAGATAGGTGTTGCGAACTTAACGCCAAGACGCTTACCGGCTGCACCGAGAATAGCCTCAAATATCTGTCCGAGGTTCATACGTGAAGGCACACCCAGCGGGTTAAGAACCAAGTCTACAGGACGTCCGTCCTCGAGGAACGGCATATCTTCCTGACGTACAATCTTAGAAACGATACCCTTGTTACCGTGGCGACCGGCAAGCTTATCACCTACGCCGATCTTACGTTTCTTGGCAACGTAAACCTTAGCCATCTGCAGGATGCCTGAGGGCAGCTCGTCACCGATTGTAATTGCGAACTTACGGCGCTTGAGTTCTGCGTCCAGGAGCTTGTACTTCTTGATGAAGTTCATAATCAGCTTCTGTATCAGCTCATTAGTATGTTCGTCGTTAGTCCAGTTGTTAGACTGTATTCCGTCATATTCAAGGTTCTTCAGCTGAGCCATTGTGAACTTGCTTCCCCTTGTAATAATCTCGGCACCGGTATAATCCTTGATACCCATAGACGTCTTGTCGTCTGTAAGAGTGAGGAGCTTGTCAACAAGAATATCCTTCAGGTCGTCTATCTTGGCAGCATACTCTTCGTCGATCTTAGCCAGAACGATCTTGTCCTGCTGCTTAGAAGAACGTGTCTTAACGGCACGTGAGAACAGTTTCTTGTCGATAACGACACCGGTAAGAGAAGGATTGGCCTTAAGTGAAGAATCCTTCACGTCGCCAGCCTTGTCGCCGAAGATAGCGCGGAGCAGTTTCTCCTCAGGTGAAGGATCGCTCTCACCCTTAGGTGAAATCTTACCGATAAGAATATCACCCGGCTCTACACGAGCACCAACTCTGATTATACCATTGTCATCGAGGTCTTTGGTAGCCTCTTCACTGACGTTAGGAATGTCGCTTGTGAACTCTTCCATACCGCGCTTTGTCTCACGAACGTCGAGCGAATATTCATCCACATGTACTGAAGTAAGAATATCCTCACGCACTACACGCTCGTTGAGCACGATAGCGTCCTCATAGTTGTATCCCTTCCAAGGCATGTAAGCAACAAGCAAGTTGCGTCCGAGTGCCAGCTCGCCGTCCTCTGTAGCATATCCTTCTGTAAGGATGTCGCCCTTCTTTACACGCTGTCCCTTGTCGCAAATAGGACGGAGGTCAACGGTCATGTTCTGGTTTGTACGGCGGAACTTAGGTATTCTGTACTCCTTGAGAGCAGGCTCAAAGCTTACGAACTCTTCTTCCTCAGTTCTGTCATAAAGGATACGTATTGTAGTTGCATCAACATACTCGATTACGCCATCGCCTTCGGCTGTGATCATAGTACGTGAGTCAACACATACCTGCTTCTCAATACCGGTACCTACGATAGGAGCCTCATTGTGAAGCAGAGGAACTGCCTGGCGCATCATGTTACTACCCATCAACGCACGGTGAGCATCGTCGTGCTCCAAGAAAGGAATGAGTCCGGCAGCAATAGATGCAATCTGCTGAGGAGATACGTCCATAAGGTCAACCTCCGAAGGAGGCACTACGGGGAAGTCGGCATCCTGGCGGCACTTAACCACTTCACGGATAAACGTACCATCGTCGTTCAGCGGAGCATTGCCCTGACCGATGATATGGTCTTCCTCCTCTTCAGCAGTAAGATAAAGTATATGGCCATTGTCGAGATCAACAATTCCGTCCTTAACCTTACGGTAAGGAGTCTCGATGAATCCCAACTCATTGATTTTAGCGTAAACACAAAGAGACGAGATAAGTCCGATGTTAGGACCTTCAGGGCTCTCAATAGGACAAAGGCGTCCGTAGTGTGTATAGTGAACGTCACGCACCTCGAAACCGGCACGCTCTCTTGACAGACCACCAGGACCAAGGGCAGACAGACGGCGCTTGTGAGTTACTTCGGCAAGCGGGTTGGTCTGGTCCATGAACTGTGACAACGGGTTGGTACCGAAGAACGAGTTGATGACACTCGATATTGTCTTGGCGTTGATAAGGTCTGTAGGAGTGAACACCTCATTGTCGCGAACGTTCATACGCTCTCTGATGGTACGGCTCATACGTGCCAGACCGATAGAGAACTGGTTGCTCAGCTGCTCGCCTACTGTACGTACACGGCGGTTGCTGAGGTGGTCGATATCGTCTACAGTGGCGTTAGAGTTAACCAGCTGTATAAGATATTTGATAATTTCGATTATATCTTCTTTAGTCAGGATACGGACATCCATGTCTGTATCAAGACCTAACTTCTTGTTGATACGGTAACGGCCTACATCACCCAAGTCATAACGCTTGTCAGAGAAGAACAGGTTCTGGATAACCTCACGTGCACTTGCATCATCGGCAGGGTCTGCATTACGCAGCTGACGGTAGATGTAGAGCACGGCTTCCTTCTCAGAGTTACTCGGGTCTTTCTGTAATGTGTTGAAGATTATTGAATACTTGCTTGCAGAATCAATATCCTTGTGGAGAAGAACAGTCGAAGCGCCGCTGTCGATAATGTCGTCGATGTTGTCCTTTGTGATTTCTGTCTCACGCTCCATGATAACCTCGTTACGCTCGATAGAAACAACTTCACCAGTATCCTCATCAACGAAGTCCTCGTTCCAGCTCTTCAGAACCCTCGCAGCAAGCTTACGGCCAATGGCATCCTTCATATTCTTCTTGTTGACCTTTACTTCCTCAGCCAGGTCGAATATCTGAAGAATATCCTTATCGGTCTCGAAACCGATAGCACGCAAAAGTGTTGTAACAGGCAACTTCTTCTTACGGTCGATGTATGCATACATCACATTGTTGATGTCGGTTGCAAACTCAATCCATGAGCCCTTGAACGGGATGATACGTGCCGAATAAAGCACCGTACCGTTGGCGTGAACGCCCTGTCCGAAGAACACACCGGGAGATCTGTGCAACTGTGATACAACAACACGCTCGGCTCCATTTATGATAAATGTGCCGTTATCAGTCATATAAGGAATAGTGCCGAGGAAAACATCCTGAATGAAAGTACCGAAGTCCTCATGGTCAGGGTCTGTACAATACAGTTTCATCTTAGCCTTCAGGGGCACACTATATGTAAGTCCGCGCTCTAGACACTCGTCGATGGTGTAACGGGGCGGGTCGATATAGTAATCCAAGAACTCAAGAACGAAATTATTACGTGTGTCGGTGATAGGGAAATTTTCAGCAAAGACCTTATACAAACCGTCATTCTTGCGTTCCTCAGGCGGAGTATCCAACTGTAAGAAGTCTCTGAAAGACTTTAACTGCACATCGAGGAAATCCGGATACGGCATCGGATTCTTCACGCTGGCAAAATTCACTCTGTTATCAACAATTTTTGAAGCCATTACAGATTTTTATTACCGTTAAAAATGCCACCTTGAAAATAAATGGCCGCAGATTTCAAAGTCATGAATCTTGACCTACACCTTGCAGCGGTGGTTGACTGCATGGTATTAATAAAAGACACAAAAAGGTTAAGACTCTCCGACTGGGAGAATCTTAACCCGAAATATTTTTTATTGTCTCAATTATTTGAGCTCAACCTTAGCGCCAGCCTCTTCGATAGCCTTCTTCAGGTTCTCAGCCTCGTCCTTAGACAGACCTTCCTTCAATGTAGAAGGAGCACCGTCTACGAGATCCTTAGCCTCTTTCAGACCAAGACCACAAGCCTCTTTAACGGCCTTAACTACCTGCAGTTTTGCACCACCAACCTCAGCGAGTACAACATCGAAAGATGTCTTCTCCTCAGCTGCGGCTGCAGCACCACCTGCAGCAGGACCAGCAGCAACAGCAACAGCTGCAGCAGCGGGCTCAATTCCATACTCGTCCTTCAGGACTGTTGCCAACTCGTTTACTTCCTTAACTGTCAAATTTACTAATTCTTCAGCAATAGCTTTAATATCTGCCATTTTATTTTAAATTTTAATGTTTTTAAATATTAATGTTTGGGTGTTAAAATTACTCAGGACGCTCGCCTAAAGTTTTGAGTACACCATGGATGGTGTGAGCGCCTGACTGAAGAGCAGAAACAACGTTCTTTGCAGGAGACTGCAGCAATGCAACAATGTCTGCAATAACTTCGTCCTTGCTCTTGAGAGCTGCGAGTTCTTCCAGCTTGTCAGCACCAACATAGATGCTTTCCTCTGCATAAGCAGCCTTCAATGCAGGAATACTCTCTTTTACATAACCTTTCAGCATTTTAGCTGGAACGTTAGCTGTGTTGCAGAAGAGAACAGCAGTGTTACCCTTCAGACAGCCATACAAAGGCTCATAATCAACATCCGAAGCCTCGAAAGCCTTGTGAAGAAGAGTGTTCTTTACAACGACCATCTTGATTTCGTTCTTGAAGCACTCGCGACGGAGCTTGCTTGTAGCACCAGCATTCATACCTGTTACATCAACGAGGTAGAAATGAGAATACTCTTTCAGCTTCTGACCGAGTTCAACAACTATAGTATCTTTTACTTCTTTCTTCATCTTACAAAACTTTTAGAGTTATTCAACTGATTTAGGATCAATCTTGATACCCTTACTCATAGTGCTAGAAATAAAGATACTCTTGATGTATGTACCTTTAGCAGCAGAAGGTTTCAGTTTAATAACAGTAGCGATAAATTCTTTCGCATTCTGATAGATCTGTTCCGGAGTGAAAGAAACCTTACCAATTGATGCATGGATGATACCGGCCTTGTCAACCTTGAAGTCGATCTTACCCTGCTTAACCTCCTTGACAGCCTTTGCAACGTCCATAGTTACAGTACCGCTCTTAGGGTTAGGCATCAAGCCACGCGGACCAAGAACACGTCCTAAAGGACCAATCTTGCCCATGCATGACGGCATTGTGATGATAACATCAACATCTGTCCATCCACCTTTGATCTTTTCGATATACTCGTCAAGACCTACATAGTCAGCACCTGCTTCTTTTGCAGCAGCTTCAGCATCAGGAGTACAAAGGCAGAGCACGCGTGTAACCTTACCAGTTCCGTTAGGCAGAGACACAACGCCTCTTACCATCTGGTTAGCCTTACGCGGGTCAACGCCCAAGCGTACATCAATATCAAGAGAAGCGTCAAACTTGGTAGTAGTAATATCCTTAACCAACTCTGCAGCCTCTTTCAAAGAGTATGCTTTCCCTGCTTCAACCTTATCAGCTACTGATTTTTGATTTTTTGTCAGTTTACTCATTTTCTTGAAGTTATAAATTATTTACCAGGGAAGTCCCCTTTAACTGAGATGCCCATACTTCTAGCCGTACCAGCAACAAGCTTCATCGCAGACTCTACGGTAAAGCAGTTAAGATCAGCCATTTTGTCTTCTGCAATGGCACGGATCTGATCCCATGTCACAGAAGCCACTTTTCTACGGTTAGGCTCGGCAGAACCACTCTTAACCTTGGCTGCCTCCAGCAGCTGAACAGCAGCAGGAGAAGTCTTAATTTCGAAGCTGTATGACTTATCGGTGTAGTAAGTGATAACAACCGGAAGCACTTTTCCAGCCTTATCCTGAGTTCTGGCGTTGAATTCCTTGCAGAATCCCATGATGTTAATACCCTTTGAACCGAGAGCCGGTCCAACTGGTGGTGAAGGATTCGCAGCGCCACCTTTAATCTGTAATTTGATTAATCCAGCAACTTCTTTAGCCATTTCTTTTGTTAATTAAAAAAATTTGAGATTTTATAAAAGAACACACGTGTCCGTAACAACACGTTATTCTTTTGCAACTTGCATAAAACCTAATTCCAATGGAGTTTTACGTCCAAAGATCTTAACCATAACCTTAAGTTTGTGCTTCTCGGTATTCACTTCTTCAATGACACCGCTAAAGCCGCTGAACGGTCCATCAGTAACCTTCACTGTCTCGTCAACACAGAACGGAATATTTACTTCTTCCGTCAGCACTGACTCTTCAGCCGTTCCAAGGATACGGTTGATATCAGACTGCTTAACAGGGGTAGGATTATCCAATCCGCCCAAGAAGCCAAGTACGTTAGGTATGAAGCGCAGTGTATGTGCCACGTCTCCTTTCAGTTCTGCCTCTACGAGGACATAGCCCGGGAGAGAAATCTTCTCTTTGACCACACGCTTGCCATTACGCAAAGAAGCATGCTTCTCCATAGGTATAAGTACCTGAGAAACATAAGTTGAAAGAAGCGTGTTGTGCTTAAGTTCAGCATCGATATATTCTTTTACCTTAGCCTCCTTACCACTGACAGCACGCAATACATACCACTTTTTTCCTGATTCAGCCATTTTCCTTTTTACGATTAATTAGGATAGATCGTACTCATAACAAACCGGAACACGGAATCCATAATGAACACTACAACTGCAATGATCAAGGAAGCAGATAATACAACCATTGCACTATGAGTAAGTTCGGCACGTGTCGGCCATGTTGTTTTATGCACAAGTTCTTCGTAACAAACTTTGCAGTAATTTGCGAATTTTTTAAACATATTATCTTTATTTTGGCACGGGAAGAGAGGCTCGAACTCCCGACACCTGGTTTTGGAGACCAGTGCTCTACCAACTGAGCTATTCCCGTAAAATAGGTTCTCGCCGGAAGACGAGAACCTAAAACTTATATCATTGATAATGATTAATCGATGATTTCAGTAATCTGACCAGCACCTACTGTACGACCACCTTCACGGATAGCGAAGCGCAGACCTACGTTCAATGCAACAGCGTAGATAAGCTCAACAGTGATTGTTACGTTATCACCAGGCATTACCATTTCTACGCCTTCCGGCAGAGAGATTTCACCTGTACAGTCCATTGTACGGAGGTAGAACTGAGGACGATACTTGTTTCCGAACGGAGTGTGACGTCCACCTTCTTCTTTCTTCAGTACATAGATCTGAGCCTTGAACTTCTTGTAAGGTTTGATCTGACCCGGGTGGCAGAGTACCATACCACGCTTGATTTCGTTCTTGTCGATACCACGGAGAAGCAGACCTACGTTATCACCAGCTTCACCTTCGTCAAGAATCTTACGGAACATCTCAACGCCAGTTACAACTGACTTCTTGTCTTCACCAAGACCGAGGAGCTCAACTTCGTCACCAACCTTAACACGACCAGTCTCGATACGACCTGTAGCAACAGTACCACGACCTGTGATTGAGAATACGTCCTCAACAGGCATCAGGAACGGTTTGTCGAGGTCACGCGGAGGCAGCGGAATCCACTCGTCAACAGCAGCCATCAGCTCCATTACCTTCTCTTCCCACTTCTCAACACCGTTAAGTGCACCAAGAGCAGAACCGCGGATAATAGGAGTATTGTCGCCATCATACTCGTACTGATCGAGAAGCTCACGCATTTCCATCTCAACGAGCTCAAGCATTTCCTCATCCTCAACCATATCGCACTTGTTCAGGAATACAACCAGACGAGGAACGTTTACCTGACGAGCGAGAAGCACGTGCTCACGTGTCTGAGGCATAGGACCATCAGTTGCAGCAACAACGATGATAGCACCATCCATCTGAGCAGCACCTGTTACCATGTTCTTTACATAGTCAGCGTGTCCCGGGCAGTCAACGTGTGCATAGTGACGGTTTTCTGTTTCATACTCTACGTGTGCTGTATTGATAGTAATACCACGCTCTTTTTCCTCAGGAGCGTTATCGATAGAGTCAAAAGACTTAACTTCAGAAAGACCTTTCTTTGCCAATACTGTTGTGATAGCAGCAGTCAGAGTAGTCTTACCGTGGTCTACGTGACCAATTGTACCAATGTTTACATGGGGTTTGGTACGGACGAATGTCTCTTTAGCCATAGCTTTACTTTTTATTTATTGTTAATGAATAATCGTGTATTTTTTCTGTTTTTTTTAAAAAATTAGAAAGTCGTAGAGCTGTAACCGAGATTTGAACTCGGGACCTCTTCCTTACCAAGGAAGTGCTCTACCACTGAGCTATTACAGCAGCGAGAGCGGAAAACGGGACTCAAACCCGCGACCCCCAGCTTGGAAGGCTAGTGCTCTATCAACTGAGCTATTTCCGCAAGACTTCTACTGAGTGGGTGGTGATGGATTCGAACCACCGAAGTCGAAAGACAGCAGATTTACAGTCTGCCCCATTTGGCCACTCTGGTATTTGCCCAACTTACTTTCAAAGAACAACAGCTTCTCAGCATCTTTTCTTGAGCCTCTTGTCGGATTCGAACCAACGACCCCGAGATTACAAATCACGTGCTCTGGCCAACTGAGCTAAAGAGGCAACGTTAAGCAGCCGTTAGGCGCTTGTTGTAAGGACGTGTCCTAAAACGGCTGCAAAGATAGGCATTATTTTTTAATCTCCAAAACTTTTCGCGATTTTTTTTATCTATTGCGCAATTTTTCTTTAAATTTCGCCAATTGGACCTTCAAAGAGTCCACACAGAGGTCAATTCCCTCTTCAAAAGTATCGCACACTTTTTCAACAAAAAGACGTGAGCCGGGAACCATTACAGTGATACTTGTTTCCTTATTCATGGCAGTGGCAGGCTTAACAACTTTAAGTTGAACCTCTACAGTTTGAATATCCTCATAAGATTTTTCCAACTTGGCAGTTTTCTTTTCGATAAATGCCTTCAATTGTTCAGTAGCGTCAAAATGGATTGACTGAATTTTAACTTCCATAGTTACCTCCTTGTAATTTTAAGGGTTAAGCCCTTGGATGGGCGGATTTGTAAACTTTCTTAAGCTGTTCAAACGTGGTATGAGTATATATCTCAGTAGTTGTCAGCTCCTGATGCCCCAACAGCTTCTTAACGCTCTCAAGTCCGGCGCCATGATTAAGCATGGCTGTAGCAAACGTATGGCGCAGCACGTGCGGGCTGCGTTTTTTAAGCGAGCTCACCCGCGCAAGATTGTCCGACACGCAGACTCTCACTTGCGGATAAGTGAGCCTGCGGCCCTTTGCCGACACAAACAGCGCCGGCTCAAGCCTCGTCACGACTTTATCTCTTAGTTCCATATATGCCGACAGCGCGTCGCGCAGCCCTTGGCCAAACGGAATGACGCGCTGTTTGTTTCTTTTGCCAGTAACCTTCAGCTGGCAGGCTTCGAGGTCAACCATGGCATCGTCAAGTCCTATAAGTTCGGCAGCGCGCATCCCTGTCTCATAAAAAGCCATTATAATAGTACGCGCGCACACATCTTTATAGTCAGAGAGATTCCACATGCTGCCGTTGAGCAGCTCGTCCATCTCGCTTTCCTTGACGAATTGTGGCAATGGTTTGTTTTTCTTCGGGCCTGTCAGACCGTGGGCCGGATCTGAGCTAACAAGATTTCGGGAAAGGGCAAAACGAAAAAAGGAACGCAATGCGCTCAATCGCCTGTTGACCGACGACGCACTGTTTCCCTTATCCATCATACTCTCCATCCAGTCGCGGATGACATCAGAGTCGACCGACTCCCATGAGAGATGAGCATCCAAATTTTTGAAGTACAGTTCAAACTCTTTCAAGTCTGCTCCGTATTCCTTCACGGTTCTCGCGGAGTAGTTCCGCTCAAACTGGAGGTAGTTCAAAAATTCTCTTATCATCATAAATACAGTTGCTCAAACCATGTTATTCGGCAACGAATTTACAAAAATAAAACCGAACCGCCAAATTTTTCCGCCAAATTCTTTTCCGCTTTACAGGGAATAACAATCATGAGCAGGAAAAAGAAAAATCCGGCACTGAGGAAACCTTATATGTCAACATTTCATCAGAGCCGGACCAGAATAAATTCCTCGTGCTTAAAATCAGAAAGTAGGAATTGCTCTTCCTGCGGAGCCTATCGACGGCATGTCACGGTTATCTTTTATCTTCTTGCCAATACTGAAATTCCACGACACGTTCAGACTTACAGATGTGTTGTGGCTGAGATACTTGCGCGTCAGCATCCATCCGTCGCCATACACAGTCATTTTCGGCCTGTTATAGAACACGCCATTGTAGCTGAGGTTTACGTTCAGCTTGTTTTTCAGCAGCGACATATATGCCTGGGCATTGAGATTGAACCAGCCGTCATATTCATACGACAGCGTCTTTGTCTTGGTCGAAGCTGCAAAGTCGAGTGTTATGCCATAGTTTTTGGCTATTTTAAAATTGTTACTGGTTGAAAAATATAATGAAGTCTGACTGACAGACTTTCCCGGCATGCTTTCGCGCCTGTTTCTGACTATCATCTCGGTGTTGGTGTACCAGAAGTCAAATACTTTAGTCTGATATGCCACCGACAGCTTGTGCTGTATCTGCCATCCGGCGTTTTCCGGCCTTGTAAAATAGGTATCCTTACGGTCAGGGTCAGCATGCATAATCACCTTCACCAAGTTGTCGCCATAGTTGAAGTCGTAGTACACGGTCCACTTTCTGTGATATGCCAGCCACACATAAAAGTCGTGACGATTTTCTTTTGTCAAGTCAGGGTTACCTATGCTGTATTGATTTTGTCCCTGCCATGTAACGGTAGGCAGCGTATAATTATAATTCGGCAAAGAGTAATAATACTGGTAGTTAAAGTTAATATAAAATTCTTTTGCCGGCGACGGATTTTCCTCCTTGCTGAGATTCCATTGCGCAAAGATACTCGGATATATTCCGTCTTCCCATAAGTCTACATTGTTTTTACTGTCAATACGGTCACGAAATACGGTTTTCGTCCCGTGATAGTTAAGCGTTCCCTGCACATACAGGAACTTGCCTATCTTCGTGCTATAATCCACCCATGCGCCATAGTCGGTGCCGGAGCTTACATAGCGCCCGTCACGAATGTATCCAAGCTGCGTTGTCCCCGTGTCGTCGTGCTTGTCGTACATATAACCGTAAACCAAGCCGGCATTTAAATTCGATTTTTTGTTTAGCACAATATGCAACACCGGGTCTATCCATACGTCATTCGTATTATAGTCAAGCCTGGCATTGTCGGCAGTGGAGTTCAAGACATAGCTTAAGCCTTCGCTGCAATCCTGCCCTGAATAACTTCCTCTGAAAAAGAAATAGCTGACACTGTCTTTACGGAAAAAGTGTTTGTATTGCAGTCCGGCACTGTAATACCGGGGTTTCGACAGACTGTTAATATTCAAGAAATCCGTGCCGTCATGGCTGTTGGTCGACGTTTCGCCGTTACTCATTCTCACGCCTCCGTACACATAGATTCTGTCAAGATCAGTAGGCGAATATCTCAGCGCGAGATTATCCATAAGATAGCCATTGCCCCTGGTTACGCTGCTTGTTTCGGTTTGTGTTTCAACATTGTCCGCCACGTCGTTCTGCACCTGCGACCGCACCGACTTGTCGTGCAGGCTGCCTGTCAGCAGGTTGCTTACTCTCACCTTGCCTCGCGCATATAGAAAATTCAGTCCCGGCAAGGCACGCAGTAGACCATCCTGACTGGCTCTGCCATTGAATGTCAGCGTGCCGAGCACACCGCCGTCGTCACGCAGATAAATTTTTATCACGCCACCAATACCCAAGCCATAAGAGGCATCAGGGTTGGTTATCACATCTATGTGTGAAATCATCGAAGGGTCGATGGTCTTCATCTGCTCCTGTGTTATTTCTTGCTCCTCAAGATATATCAAGGTGTTTTGCCGTCCGTAGACGCTGACGTCCTCGCCCCTCACGCTGACGCCGCGCATAAATTTCATAAAATCCAGCAGGGTCTGGCCTTTAGCCAGCGGATTGCCTTTCACCCTGACCGTTATGGTGCCGTTTGACTTCACGCTCGAGTAATCCGCCATGACCGTCACTTCGTCGAGCATTTTTGCAGAACCGCCCATAACGACCGCGCCCAAATCGAGAGGGCCGCTTACGCGCAGTTTTTTATTGTATTTGTCATAGCCTACGCACGTTATGCCGAGAGTGTAGCGTCCTTCGGATATGCTGTCTATCATAAATGTGCCGTCGTTGCCGGTAATGACAGGCGCCAGCTTTGTTCCGTCGTCAAGCCGCGTCATCGTCACAGTGGCGCGTTCTATGGCGTTGCCGGCATCGTCTGTCACGTGCCCGGTAACAGTGCTGCCAGTCTGGGCATTCGCAGCGTATGCAAACAGTGCTATTATAAAGGCTAAAAAGTGTTTCATAGTTTAATTTTTTATTTGTATCAGATATTTGCGGAAAACACGAGCAAGCGGCATCAGCGTGCTTTGCGCCACTTCGACTTATAAGTTGGTCATGTATTATGAATGTTTTCAATTTGTCGGCAAATCCGTTATGTGTAAACCTTGCCAGTTCTTGCCAGCTGTTTTCCTTTCAGATCACCTATTTCTCTGATAATTCCGTTAATTTTCATAGCGTAAAGTTTAATGTGTTTTTACAATCCCTACAAACCGACTATATTAAGGTATATAGAATTTGTTTGCCGCAAGAGGTTCGGGCTTAAGCCTCTGCAAAGATTATAGCCAAGAAAGGTAAGCCATGCCAGCCTGACTACACTCTTTAACATAAATGCAAAGATAATAATTATATTCCAAAACTTCATTCTTTTACTTTTTTAACCTTTATCTTACAAAAATCACATTTTTTAAATCATCCTACAAGACTACCTGAACAAAATCTGACATCGCCGACACATTTTTTAAACGCCATATAAAGAGCCAGACGTCAAAGGGCAATACCGAAACAAGCCCAACAGCCACATACACCCACAGCCCTACCCTCCGGATGCATGCACAGGAGAAAAGCCAATGCTGATGCTTACAAGGACGACGCAGACAGCCGAAGCTGTTACGCAACACAACAACAATAATAACAAAAAACGTGATTGATTTCCGCTTTCAAAAAAAATAAGACGAAAGCGCCATAAGAAAACAGCAATGCCTCAACGGCACACAGACGCTACATATTTATATATAAAAAAAGGATGTGGCACAGTCACTCCGTGTACATCCCCCCAATAGCCTATCGGCAAAATTACATCGTCCTGCGAACGCACCATCATATCGGCTGCAAATATTCGCAGGACCTTATCATTACTTTTTAACGCCTAAGCGGTATACCCATTCAATATTGGTTATTCCTCTGTAGCTCTCAGTTTCTGTACGTAAATAGCGCGTTCCATCTTGAGCCTCTTCAAGACAGACGGCTTATCGAACTGCTGACGTGCACGAAGTTCCTTTACGACACCTGTCTTCTCAAATTTTCTCTTGAATTTCTTCAATGCTCTTTCGATGTTCTCGCCATCTTTAACTGGTACAATGATCATTTTTTGTCTTAAAATTTTATATGTTAAACTTATTTTTTAATTTCATGCTATTATTAGCGGCTGCAAAATTACATCTTATTTTTTTATCTTCCAAATATTCAGAGGCTTTTTAAGCAAAAAGTATTTATTTTTCACATCTGCCTGACTTTCAGCGGTTAAATTGCCCATGCAAAACGTTTTATTGAGCATATGAAACGTAGTTCGGCGTAGCCAATTATAAATTATGAATTGTGAATTATGAATTATGAATTGTGACTACAGCTCCGGGTTAAAGTCCCAGTCTGTAGCCGAGCGTCAGGGTGAAAGCCGAAGAACGCTTCAATCTGCCGTTAAGGAGGTAATACTCCAGAAAATAGCTGGTTCCGTCGGTCGAAAGATTCTTCGCCACAATCTCGTCATCTTTTATGTCGAGCAGTCCAAATTCATATCTTGCATCAAGTACGAAACGTTTGTATTCATACGAGAGTCCCAGAGGTATGGTAACATCAACCTTACGGCAACGGTCTTTTATGTCTGTATATTTGCCGTCCCACGGTTGTCCGTCAAATATCTCTTTGTATCCCCTTGGATATTTTGTGCTCAGCATGAAGTCTACCTGCACTCCGGCTTTAACGGCGAGACCTTTATATATATAAAAGTTAGCCATTACAGGCACACTGAGGTAAGAAAGCTTCACTTTATGCCCGTCGCCATCTTCTTGCCAGAATTTAAGTTCTTTATCATACATGCCATCGTCTATTTGTCCGGTTCCGGGATCCTCCAAAGGCCCTTTAAAATAGGCATACCCCCAGATAAACTTGTCGAAACCGCATCCGCGCTCCGAATAATCAATCCCCAAAGTTACTCCGAGCCATTTTGTAGCCATATATTCGGCCTCCACTCCTGCCTTTATTCCGGCTTTATACGCAGTATTGTCAATGCCGCTTACATCAGAAAAAGTAAGTCCTATCTTTGGCTGCAAAGAAAATTCGCCTGCCTGACGCTGCGCAAACATCGTCAAAGGCACAAGAAAGACAGCAATTAAAGCAAAAAGTTTTTTCATACTATTTTTATAATGATTAAAATTCCACACCAGCAGTCTGAACACATGGTCTGACAGAATCAGACATTTATATAAATGTATAAAAAAGGCCATTCTTCACACTCTTTCCCCTTCAGCATTGCTCATTCGACATTCTTATGGGGCGATATTCCGGTATCGTTCACGGGTTCAAATATTCTTTAAAAACAGGCTCCGACTGCAGATTTAGCAATATTTTACAAATATAAAAATATTTTTTGTCTCATCAAAACTTTAAACACTTTATTTTTTTATTTGCCGGCATCAGCATGCAGCAACCTGAAAATAATATTTCATGAAGGAAGAAAACCTAAGCAAATCACATTGCTGAATAAAAACGGACTTAGCTTCCTTTTTGATTTCCTTTGACGCTCTCATACTGAGATATTTGAAAATTAAAATCTGTTGGACGAAAATTCGGGCAGTTTTCGCGTGCAAACGTAATCCGGTGTGTTACAATGTGTTACGGTAAAATCCGGCAATATGTGCAACATTTTTTGTCCCATTTCGGACAAAAAAGCTATTATTTCAATAAAAAAACAGGTCGGTTTTCGCCTTAAAAGCGGTGCTTTTTCCACTAAAAAGTGGCCGAGTAATTTTTCAAAAGCATGCCTTTTGCATTATAATGTAAATATACTTTACCGATGCAAGCCATAAAAGCGCTCTCCGTTTTCTATTTCGGCAGAAAATCATGACATTTTTGTGATGACACTTTGAGCGGCAAAATGCATGATGAGCTGACAATGTTTCAAATCATGAGCGTCTGTCTTATGCCATACATCTTGTAAAAATAAAATAAGCGGAAGTAGCCCAAGGTATTCCTTAAAGGACGACTTCCGCTTATAAAGTTACAGGAAAACAACTGCCGATGAGGTGTTATGTTACATATTTTAGTCTGTAAATCAATAAAGAGCAAGATTCACGGCATCAGATTTCGGCACAAGCCGATGCCAGCCACTCGCGGTCTTCGCCTTCGAGATGCGGCGAAAGGCGGTCGAAGACGGTGCGGTGGTATGCGTTGAGCCACTCTTTTTCTTCAGGCAGCAGCATCTCTTTCTTAACCGGAGCGAGGTCTATCGGACAGAGCGTAAGCGACTCGAAGCCGAGGAACGAGCCAAACTCGGTGTCGCGATATGGCACGGTGAGCAGCGTGTTCTCTATCCTCACGCCGAAGCGTCCGGCAAGATATATGCCCGGCTCGTCGGTAACGGTCATGCCTTCAACGAGCGGTGCAGGCCTGTATTCCATGCGTATCTGGTGAGGACCTTCGTGGACATTGAGATATGAGCCTACGCCGTGGCCAGTGCCGTGCATGTAGTTGAAGCCGTAGCGCCACATGTCTTTGCGGGCGAGCGCATCGAGCTGTGTGCCGCTGGCGCCGCGCGGAAACTTGCAAAGCTCCAGCTGTATGTGGCCTTTCAGCACAAGCGTATAGACGAGTTTCTGCTCCTCGGTTACATCGCCCAGGGCTATGGTGCGCGTTATGTCGGTGGTTCCGTCGAGATACTGCGCGCCCGAATCTATCAGAATAAGCCCTTCGGGACGCAGCGGCACGTCGGTTTCGGGCGTTGCCTCATAGTGAACAATGGCTCCGTGCTCCTGATAGGCAGCAATGGTGTCGAACGATATGTCCTTAAACAGCTTCTGCTCCGCGCGCAGCGATGTCAGCTTGCGGTCGACGCTCATCTCGGTCTCACCACCGGCCTCAACGGCAGGCTTAAGCCAGCGCAGAAACTTCACCAGCGCAACGCCGTCGCGCAGCATGGCGCGGCGGAAGCCTTCTATCTCGGCACTGTTCTTGACGGCCTTCATATATGGTATGGGCGACGGCTGCGCCACCTTCTCGCATCTAACGGCACTGAACAGCGTATGGTTTATCTCGCACGGATCGAGCAGTATGTTATATTCAGAATATGCAGCCAGGGCATCTTTCACCTTATTATAATCTGCAATGTCTACGCCCTCGCCCTTCAGATACTCACGCACGCCGTCGTCGAGCTTGGCGCCGTCAACGAACAGCGTGGCATGGCGTGACGTTATGAGCAGATAAGACACAAACACAGGATTGCAGTGGACATCAGAGCCTCGCAGGTTGAGCGTCCAGGCTATGTCGTCGAGCGCGGCGGCAAGCATTCCGCAGGCGTTTATGTCCTTCAGCATTGCGCGTATGCGCTCCAGTTTCGAGGCGCACGACTCTCCGGCATACTCCAGCGGATGGACTGTTATCTTGTTCTGCGGCACCGGCGGACGGTCAGTCCATATCTGCCCGAGCGGGTCAAAGTTGGTTCTTACGGTTATGCCGCCCTCATTCCGAAGTCCGGCAATGAGCTCTGCCACCGAAGCCTCGGAGTTGACCATGCCGTCGATGCCCACAACAGGACTCGAAACGAAAGAGAGCTTCTGGCCGAGCCACTTTATTATCGACGGCGTGCCCTCAACACGCTCTTTCATCAGCTTAAACTCAGTGCCTTCGAGCTGCTCGGCAGCGGCAAGGAAATAGCGCGAGTCGGTCCACAGCGCGGCAGCGTCCATAGTAACCACGGCTGTTCCCGCCGAACCGTTGAAGCCGGATATCCACTTGCGCCCCTCCCAGTGTTCGGGCACATACTCGCCGTTGTGAGGGTCGGTAGAAGGAAATATAAACGCGTCGATGCTCTCGCGGCGCATCACGTCGCGCAAGGCTGCCAGTCTTTGTTCTATAATAGTGTTCGTCATAATGAATAAGATTTTTCAGAATAGTCTGAACAAAGATAATTCTTTTTAGACTTAACAGCAAACTAAAACAGAAATAACCTGATTATTTTTTAGCAGATACCTTAGAAGCCGTTTGTATCTACACTTAGCGTTTTTAGGATTAAGACAAAAAGAATCAGCGGACAAGGGATAACCCCTGCCCGCTGACATCACAGAAAAATTTACTACATTAAGAACCTAAAAAATTTATTTAAGCATAACTTTCTTAACTATGCGCTGGCTGCCGCATCTTACGTCTATCATGTAAACGCCGCCTGCCATACCATCTACTACAACGGTTCCGCCCTCAACGTCGAATGAACGCACCATCATGCCGGCTGTGTTGTATACGAGCACCTTAGCCTCGCCGTCAACAGTGATCACGATGTTTCCGTTTTCAACCTTAATGCCTTCGCCTGAAGTTATTCCGCCGATACCTGTTGTCTCAGGCTTAACGCCTATAGTCTTCAGCGTCAGTTCAGGATAAGCCGCATTGGTCATAGAGCAGTAAACATTCTCGTCGAAGTTCTTCATGAATGTTGTAACGCCGTTGTCAATAGTATAGTCAGTGCCCTCAACGAGAGTTGCGCCTGATTCTGTTGTCCATGTGTAAACTGTAGGATTCTCAGCCACCATATACTCGCTGCTCAGGTCAACCTTACCACCGTCGACAGTAATCTCAACGTCCTTCTGAGGAGTATACTTATAGTTCATCGGGTTATGGATGTCAAATACGGGCAGAGTGCTGAACTTAAAGTTGTTGTTGCCAACATATACCATACTGTATTTATCTGCCTGGCCAGACATATCGAGTGAAGAAAGATTATTACCGTCACAATAAAGCTCGCGTAATATCGGACAGTTGGTAATGTCAAGAGTCTTCAACTTATTATCAGAAATGCTCAGCTGATACAAGGCGGGAAGCTCAGGGAGAACCAAAGTTTCAAAATTATTGTCACCAAGTTGCAGTGTTGCCAACTTTGTATTGTTGCTAAGGTCTATTGCCGAAAGCTTGTTATTACTTAATGTCACGTTTGTAAGGTTGGTAAGTTTAGACAAGTCTATCTGCTCCAGGTTACAGTCTGACAATGTCAGGAATCCAAGGAGAGTATTGTTGCTCAGATCTATCTCAGCCAGACCTGCGTTAGCTAATGTCAGCGTAGACAGATCCTTCAGTTTAGAAATATCAACCTTTTCCAACGCAACGTTAGACATACTCAAGACTGTAATGTCAGAGTAAGACTCATCATAGCCGTAAATTGTTATATTCTTGCTGGCGCCAAGCTGTGATGTCAATGTTGTATTTCCACCACCCAACATGCACTCAGCCAGTTTACCGTCACCGAAATCTACATAAACAGCCTTAGGAGTCTTGGCAGCCAATATCATTCTTACTTCAGAACCCACTTCTGCGGTACTAACCAAATTAGCCAACACAAATTCCGGTTTTTCAGAAGTTTCAACAAGAGTTGTTGTAAGAGTCAGATCAGGATAAGCCTCGTTTGTCAGCTCAGCATATACTTTCTCCTCCTGAACTTTCAAGAATGTAGTAACACCATTTTCAACATTATAATCTACACCCTCTTCCATTACATTTCCGCTTTCAGTCTTCCATGTAAACTTGGTATTCTTGCCCTTAAATGTTGCCTCCTTAGACAAATCTACCATGAACGATTTTTCTGCAATAGTTACAGGACTCTGGTTGCCGTAGATAAACTCCTGAGCCGTAGTTTGAGGCAATGTGCTGTATGTAAAGCAGTTGCCCTCGATGTTAAGTTTCTGAAGATTTGTATTATTCTGCAAATTCACTTCTTTAAACTTATTGTAAGAAATGTTCAATTCACGGATATTTCGTGCATTAACAAACATATATTCTGAAATTTCATTATGTGAACAGTCTAAGACCTCAACCATAGATGCTCTGCTCAAGAATGAAAGATCCTTAAGTTTATTGCCTGAGCAGCTGATTTCTGACATGACTGAAGCAGAAGATTCGAAGACTATGCTCTCCAACTGGTTATTGTCGCAGCTAAGCGATTTCGCATTATTAATGCCTCTTAAACTCAATGTCGTAAGTTTATTGTTGTCAAGCTGAATAGATTTAAAGCTCAAATTACCAGACAAATCGATTTCTGACAATTCGTTATCATTAAGATTAAGGTTCTTCAGAGCCTTAGACTTAAATATGTTCACACTAGTAAGTTTCATTCCTGAAGCATCGAAGTCTTTCAGCTGGACTTCTGAAGCTGTATAAACCTTTATGTTAGCGCCCTTAACCTCGCCACTGATCTCTTGTGGCGTATCAGACAGAGTAAACTCTTTAAGTTCACCGTCACCAAAGTCAACTTCCACCTTTTCATCCTTACCGAATGTAGCCACGTTCATTGTAAATGTCTCACCGACAGCCATACCCGTTGTCATGTCAGCAGCAAGTGTAGACTTACCCATATCCTCGGGATTAAGAACCATAAAACGTGTTGTAGACAAAGATAATCCCGGATAGGCGTCGCATCTGAAAGTACAATAAACGCTGTCCGTCTGAGCTTTAAGGAAATTAATCACACCCTTGTCGTAAGTATAGTCTTCACCCGCAACGAGACGCTTTCCACCGCCATAAAGACTGTTTGAATCAAAGAGATATACATCTACAGTTGTCTCATAATCCTGGCTGTAAATATCTTTAGACAAATCCAAAGGTTCTGCAACAGAACGTTCTCTCTCAATATTTATATTTCTCTGCGTAGCATAATCATAATAGCCCAGGGCATCGTAAGGAAGAGGTAACGTATTGAACGTGAAACAATTATTGCGAATAATCAGTTCTGCAAGGTTTTTGCAGTTTGATACATCCAAATTTCTAATATAGTTATCGGTCAAATATATTGACACAAGTTTATCGTTTTTAGATAAATCAAGTTCTGTAAGTTCATTACCTTGTCCAAAAAGATATATCAGTTCAGGATTGTTGCTTAAGTCAATTGACTTAAACTTATACGGATTACTATCTTTTTGAGTAAAATAAAGTTCCCTTAATTTTGCATTTTTACTTAAGTCAAGCGTTGTTATCTTCGTATAACCTACATTTAAAATTTGCAATTCCAAGTTTTTACTTACGTCAATCGTAGAAAGACCTGTCATATCAACTGCTAAACGCAATAAATATGGATTATTCGATACATCAATACTTGTCATATTTGCAGCTCCATATACAAGTATTTCGCGAATTTCTTTGTTCTTAGAGAAATCTATATTGCCAAGTTCAAAATTAGTCTGAGCATAAAGCCAAATAAGAGCTTCATTCTTCGTTATATCTAAAGTCGTTAACTGGTTATCTTGACAATCAATATAATAAAGTGCAGGATTATGTGTTACATCAAGTTCTGTCAACACATTATGACCACAATCAAGATAATAAAGTTTGCTGTTTTTTGTCAAATCCAATACAGACAAACCATTACCATTACAGTTAAGCACTTCAAGATTTTCGCAGTTTGACACATTTAATCCCGTCAAAGAAACCATTGGGCAATAGAGAAATGTTATGAGCGTCTTGCTTCCATAAACCTTAACGCTGCCATCACTTACTTCTCCATCTATCAATATGGTATCCTTTTTTCCTATTTCATAATCTTTTACATTACCACCACCGAAGTCAACTTTAATTGTACCACCCTCAGCATCAGACGTACCAACATTGAATGAAATTGTCGTTCCGGCAGTTTTCAGATCAAACACGCACTCGTCCTCTCCGTCAGGAGCCTGAACGTTCATGGCATTACTATAATGTGGAACAGTCCACAACGCCACCAACAACATCAAAAGGGTAGACAACAACCTGTTATCAGTTCCCCTGCTTGTAAACAAATTCTTCATAAGCATTAAAAAATTTAATTCGCTCCAAAGATAGGCACATTCCGATTAAATTTCAAGCTTATTAGGGGGATAAAAAGGGGACCCTGGTAGTGTTTTTATGGGGATATATCGCTTTTTTGCCCTAAAACAGGAGGTTACACATTAAAAGAAAAAAGATATTGATACATAGAATGTGTATCTTCAAGTCCCATTTTTCTTGCAATTTTCTGTTTTTTCTTTTTGCAATATTCTGATGTTATGTTCAAAAGGGAGGATATTTCCTTATTATTCAGACCGATATATACCAAAGAAATAAATCTTATCTCATTTGCGGTAAGATTAGGATGCTTTTCTTTAAGCCGAAGGACAAATTCTTTGTTAGATTCTTCAAAATAAGTTGTAAAATAACTCCATTCTTTATTTTCAGAAAGATGCGACTTGAGTTCACGGATATTTAAATCGAGCTGTGAGTTCTTTTCGATGTTCACATCCTTCGACAAAGAGTCTATAATATTCAGCACGGCCTCGTTTCTGTTTGCCATGAACAGAGCCTTAGACATCAGTTCGCGGTTCTTCTTTTCGAGCTGAAGCTGAAAATCTTTCTGGTCAAGCATGCTCTGTGCCTCCTGCTCTTCAAGTTTCTTCGCCAGCAGCTCCTGATTTTTCTTCTCCTGTTCGAGCTGAAGCTCCACAATCTTCTGACGCTGCTTCACCTTAACCATATGGTTAGACAAGGCCCATATCAGCACGACAACCAGCACCACGATAAAGACAATCAGAATCTGCGTGCGGGTTTCCCGGGCATGATATTCACTTATCTCCTTCTCCTTCCTAAGCAGTTCAAACTGAATACTGCTGTTTTCGAAAGCCACCCTGTCGATACGCACCTGCATGGAGTCTTTGGCTACGATGAACGAGTCTTTGTATGCAAACGCAAGATTATATTGTTTCATGCAGAGATATGCCTCACTGAGAATTTCATAGAAAGGCTGCTTTCTGACAAGGTCTGTCTCGTTAGCGATGCCTTCATTAGCCATTGCCACTGCACTGTCATAGTCTCTCATCTCGATATAGGCCTTACACATATTTATTCTTATGTCCTGCCTTATATCCGGATACAGGTTCATCTTTATGACACGTTTTGCAAAAGATATGAGAGCTTTATACTGATGCGTCTCAAACAAATAGTCGGTCTTCAGGGCTTGCAGGGACATCCATTCCTCTGTATTGGGCTTAACCAGCTGCTCGGTTATATTCATATATACCCTACACTCCTCAAGATTGCCCATATCTATCGCCGAAATGGCCACGTTGAGCGCAGATCCTCGCAGAAAGGTTGTATCCTTTATATCCTTTGCATAATTATAGTTGCGCTTGAAATATTCGTTTGCCTGCAAATACTTGTTGCTTTTCAGATAAAGATATGCCATGTTGTTCAGGGTTGACATCTCCTCGCGCTTGCTGAGTTTCTCTACCGAAATCTTATATGCCTTCGACAGATAGTCTAAAGCGTCGTCATAATTGAGCATCTCGGCAAGATTGAACGCCCAGTTGATATGACAATGGAACACCATCTCGTAATCGTTCTTGCGTTCTGCCATCTCACGCAGCTTTGTCAGCACCTCAAAAGACTCTTTATAATTACGCTTGTCCGACAGTCTCTTGGCAGTTTCAAGCAGAGAGTCCTCATAGTGAGTCCTGCCTTCAAACTCCCGATACAAGGCATGCATGCAGACAACATGAAGCAACAACACCAGCAAAAAGCAAAATCTTTTCATAATATTACTGACAAGAAAAGCAAAACATACAATATGAATACAACACACGCCATACTGACATCTGTGCAGCTGCAAGCCATGACATCCGGAACCACCATATATATTAAAATAGGATGAGCCGAAACTCTCATCACGATTTATGGTCTGCAAGCCGGCACAGCCGGACATCTCCTGACGATTAAGGACGCATGGAGACACAGTATGTACCCTATATAAGGGCAGGCTTGCCCATTTTAGACGAAATCACATAATATTTTATATGATTTTGCAAAATAGACATTACAAAGATATGTCTTTTTAAATTTAATAACAAACTAAAATACTAATAAATATTTTATATCCATTCTTTTTACTAAATTTGCAAAAGTAAAGCCGCATATCGGACTATTTAAAAAAGAGGTATGACACACCATGCCTGCGATTACGGTAAAAAACAAGGACAATTGAATGTCTTAACAATAATAAAACACAAGTTATTATGAAATTCTTAACTAACGAAAAACTTACAATCGTCGGCGCAGCCGGAATGATTGGTTCAAACATGGTTCAAACAGCCCTCACAATGGGTCTGACTAACGACATCTGCCTTTATGACGTTTTCTCACCGGAAGGCGTTGCTGAGGAAATGCGCCAGAGCGGTTTCGGCGATGTGAAGATAACAGCTACAACTGATGTAAAAGAAGCTTTCACAAACGCTAAGTATATCATCTCTTCTGGTGGTGCTCCACGTAAGGCCGGCATGACACGCGAGGACCTGCTGAAAGGCAACTGCGAGATTGCTGAAGGACTTGGCAAGAACATCAAGGAATATTGCCCTGACGTTAAGCACGTTGTTATCATCTTCAACCCGGCTGACCTTACAGGTCTTGTAACTCTGCTGTACTCTGGCCTGAAACCTTCACAGGTTACAACTCTTGCAGCTCTTGACTCTACACGTCTGCAGAGCGCACTGGCTAAGAAGTTCAACGTTATGCAGAGCGAGATCGAAGGTTGCGCTACATACGGCGGTCACGGAGAGCAGATGGCTGTATTCGGCTCACACGTAACTATCGACGGCAAACCTCTGACAGAAATCATCGGCACACCTGAGTTCACAAACGAGGAGTGGGAGCAGATGAAGGTTGACGTTACTAAGGGTGGTGCCAAGATTATCGAGCTCCGCGGACGTTCTTCATTCCAGAGCCCGGCTTATCTCTCTGTTGAGATGATCCGTGCCGTGATGGGTGGCGAGCCTTTCCGTTTCCCTGTTGGAACTTATGTTTCTAACGAGAAATACAACCACATCATGATGGCTATGAAGACTACTCTCGACACAACCGGCGCTCACTATGAGATGCCGCAGGGAACTGCTGAGGAGAACGCTAAACTCGACGCTAGCTACGAGCACCTCTGCAAGATGCGCGACGAGCTGGTTACTCTGAACATCGTTCCTGAAATCTCTGAGTGGAACAAGATTAACCCGAACCTGTAATTAATTTATACACAAAAAAGTCCCGGCCAAAAGCCGGGATTTTTTTTGTATAATTGAGAATGGAGAATTGAGAATGGATAATTATGATTACACTTTATAATTAGGAATGAGTTTAAATCATCAGTTCCAATTATGAATTGTGAATTATGAATTATGAATTAAAATCAGCGTTCCCAATTATGAATTATGAATTGTGAATTATGAATTAAAATCAGCGTTCCCAATTATGAATTATGAATTGTGAATTGTGAATTAAAAAATTACATTCTGTATATTTCCTCCAACTTCAATTCTGTTATCTTTCCGTATTTTGAAAGTTTCTGCATGTCGAGTTTCGACTTGTCTCCTACAATAATCAGGATGTAGGGACGGCCTTTCACATTTTTATTATAATAGTCGTAGACATCCTTGTCTGTAACGGTCTTCAACGACTCCGCCAGGGCGGCGTCAGGATCGGCCTTATAGCCTTGCGCACGATACAGGGCTATGGTCTGACCTATGTTGCGGAACGAAGGATAACTGTTGTTTATGCCGTTGAGCATCGAGCGGCGGGCGTCGCTCATATTCTTGTCGCGCACGGGCATGCAGGCAAACAGACTGTCGAGCGTTGCCACTGCCTCCATCGTCTTGTCGGCTTGAGTGCCCATCATTGTAGTGAAGCCTACGGGAGCGTCAGCATGAAGCACTGGCGACGGCAACTCTGCCGTGCCGTAAGCGTAATAGGCAAACGAGCGCAGTTCGCGCAAATCCTGAAACATCACAGACGACATGTCGCCTCCGAAATAGCGGCTCCACAGCTGTAGACAAGTGCGCCCGTCCTGGTCTGGCAGTGGGGCAAGCGGCGTGTATGTGGCCACTACGGTCTGGCGTGCCTTTGGGTTGTCTAATATATACACTGCCGGAGCGTCATACTGCATCAGTGGCTTGTATGTGTCGGCATATGACTCACAAGCTTTGTCAACAGGCAACAGTCTGCTCACCTCCTGCCCTACCGACGCTGCGTCGCGGCTGCCGCAATAAACGACAGACAGCTGCACGTTCTGCAGACTGTCAAACAGGCTGACAAGTTCTTCGGGCTTCATCTTCTTGACATCACCGACAGACACACGGTTGAGATAAGCCGACTTGTCGCCGTAGACTATCTTCGACAGCGCAGCCTTTGCAATGCTCGAATTGTCCTTCACAAACGCCATGTCGTTAAGACGCCACGCACGTTTAAGTTCAGACATCTGCTTCTTGTCAGGCTTAACCGACGAGAGGAAATGGGCCAACAGCCTCAACGAAGGCTCAAGGTTGCGCTCAAAGCCCTGCATGGATATGATGAACGAATTGTTGCCGGCACTGAAACTGAGCGTAGAACCGACGTTCTGCAGGGCACGGCACAGCTGCTGACTTGTAAGTGAGTCGGTGCCGAGCGCGTCGATATACGATTCAAGCACACCAAGACGCGGGTCGGCCACCTTTCCCTTGTGATAGATAAGTTGCAAGGTGAACACGTCATTAATGTTATTCTTTACGGCATAAAGCTCCGCCATGCGACCGAGACTTATGCGAGAGGCATCACGGTCGAAGTCGATTATGCGCGGCTCAACATCCTTGTGCCCCATAGAGTCGAGCATGGCGGCATAAGCCGACTGTGCCGTTATGTTCTTTGCAGGCATGGGCTTATATCCCGGCTGCGACACCTTGTCGGAAGGATAGCTGCCGTATTTCTTCACGAAGTCCATGTATTCGTTGTTGAAATATTTGCGAGCCACGCGCATCACGTCGTCACGGCTCACATTCTCTACAGCCTGCTCACGTGCAAGATACTCCGCCCATGAGTCTTCGCCGTTGCCGTAAGCCTCAACCATCATCCATCCACGCTTGTCGGCATCTTCCAGCTTGCGTTTAAGCTCGCGCCCGGCTTCCATCTTCAGCGCCTGCAGGTCGCTGTCGCCGAAGTCGCCATTCTTCACTTTGTCCACCTGCTCCATGCACCTGCGCATAAGTTTCTTGCGCGAGCCGAACGGCAGACTCGGCACTCCTGCCACAAACGTTATGCCGGCATCCTTCAGCGCGGCAGTCATGGCCGTGGCCATAAGCGCGCCGCCGTTGTTGCTTATTGAGTCGAGCTTGCCCGAACCGAAGTTGTTAGTCAGCAATCTTACGGCTATGTCGAGCGCTGCCTCGTCGGCATGTCCGTGCGGCGGAGTGCGAAATGCCATAAGCTCGCCCTTAACTATAGGATAAGGTATGCGCAGCCTTACTTCGGGCTGCGATGCGAGCGACACGGGCGTAAACTCGCTGCGCGCCGGAGCCTCGCCTGCCCTTATACGCCCGAAAGTGCGCTCAAGCAGCGGCATTATGGAGTCGGCACACACATCGCCGGCAAGTATCAGCGCCATGTTTCCTGCCACATAATACCGGTCGTAGAAGCCTTGCATCTCGCTCAGCCGCGGATTCTTCAGGCTTTCGGTGCTGCCTATTATCGGATAGGCATAAGGCGTTCCGCTGAAGAAGTTTTCCATCACACGTTCGTATGCGCTCATAAGCACATTGTCGGCATACATGTTTTTCTCTTCGTACACGGTTTCGAGTTCGCTCTGAAACAGGCGGAACACAGGACTGACAAGGCGTTCGCTGTTGAGCGACGCCCACTGGTCTACATACTGCGGCAGGAACGTGTTGTAATATACGGTATAGTCGAGGCTCGTTGCGGCGTTAAGCCCCGAACCTCCGTAGCGCGACACAAGGTTGCTGAACTCGTTGGGTATGGCATACTCAGCAGCCTTTGCCCCAAGCCGGTTTATGTCGGCCTGTATCTGCCGGCGCATGGTCTCGTCTTTGGTCTGCGCCAGCAGGTCGTATTTAGCTGATATCGAGTCGAGCCACGGCCGTTCCTTCTCATAGTCCACCGTACCAATCTTGTCGGTGCCCTTAAACATTATGTGTTCAAAATAGTGTGCAATGCCGGTGTTGGGGCAGTCGGCTGCTCCTGCCTTCACCACCACGGCGCCGAACACTCTCGGCAGCGCATGGTCTTCGTTTATCCACACTGTAAGTCCGTTACTCAGTTTCATTTCTTTCACCTTCATGGCATTGTCGTCATATCCGGCAGCATGAGCCGTGATGCCCGAAAGTGCCATGAGGCATATAAGCAAGGCTGTATGTTTCATCATATCATCATAGTGTATGTGGTGTGCCGGCAGGGATAAAGCTGCTGCACGCCTGTGTTTAACGTTTCCACAAAAATAAATAAAAATAGTCTTTCAGCTGCTCTTACTCACATCAAAACGCATTGTCTTTAACGTCATTTTAGCTTTTTATCATTTCACAGACAGCAATCAACGGCACAAACATTAACAGCACATTGAACATCGCATAACTTTAAACCTGCAAATAATTCACGAAGATACAACTTTGCAAAATCAGCCGATAAAAATCTACCAACCGACAAAATTTATCCACCATTTTACAATCTTGTTATAAATTTGTTTCAAAAACATCTTTTATTCTATTTGTTATAACCCATCTAAAATATATCTATATATTTGCAAATTAGAAACAGAACATTCATAACGACTATTTAACAGCAATCAATAATCGCTACGTATAAAATGATTCTTATCGACTAATTTATAATACTTTTATGAAAACAACTGAACACAGAAAAAGAAATGGATTGGCACTTTGGCTGCTAACCCTTATGTGCTTGGCCTCGGTAAATGTATGGGGACAAGAGACTGTTTATCTTGAAGAAGATTTTTCAAGTATAACAGCAGGAAATAACAACACTACTAATGGATCAAGCGAAAGTTGGGACGGAAATGACAACTTTTCAAAACTTGTAAATATCTATGAAGCTGGTGGAGCAGTGAAATTAGGTAAAAGTAAAGATGCTGGAGCATTAACAACCAAGACGTTAGATTTATCTGCCAATAATGGAGTTTTCTACGTTACCTTTGATGTCAAAGGTTGGTCAAAACATGAAAGTGACATTACAATTTCACTTGACGAAACGAAAAAAGAAACAGTTGAATATACTGCAACCATAAATGATGCTTTTGAGACTAAAACAGTTGAAATCTCAGGTGGAACATCAAATTCAACAATCACAATTGCAACTTCTAAAGGACGTGCTTTTATTGACAACGTTAAGATTTTCACAAAGGCCTCTTCAACAACTCAATGCATAGCCCCGACATTCAGTCCTGCTTCAGGCACATCGTTCGCAAACACTTTGACCGTTACAGCCTCAACAGCCACTGAAGGCGGAAAGATTGTTTATACTACAGACCCGGAGGCTACACTCGACACCAACTCGCCAGAGTTTCCAAGCGAAGGACTTACCATAGACGCTACAACAACAATACGCGCCATAACAGTTGATCCTAACGGAGCTTTGGAAAACAGCAGTGAGGCATCAGCCACATATACAAAGATTGATGCGCTGAACGGACTTGCCGAACTGCGCGCCAAGATAAGAGAAGACAACGTAACAAGCCAAAAGGACGCTAAAGAATATATTGTAAGCCTGAACAATGCCGTTGTAACAAAGGTTAGCGGCAACAATGCATTTATAGAAGAAAACGGAACAGGTATACAATATTTCAATTATGACAACAGCTTTAAAGAAGGCCAGGTTATCAACGGCACAGCCACTGTAAAAGGCTTTATGTATAACAACTGGGCCGAACTGATAAGCATCGAAGGCGACATAACTATAACAGACGGAGGAGCAGTAGCTCCGACAGAAGTTACTCTTGAAGAACTTACAAACAACTACGACAAATATGAATCACGCCTTGTTAAAGTAACCGCAGCTGAAGTAACTTCTGCTTTCAGCAACAGAAACGGCGAGATTTCACAAAACGGAACAACATTAGCCGTAAGAGCAGCCGACGAGTCTATCTCAATGACATTGGGAGAAACAATCGACATAATTGGAGTTCTCGGAATTTACTTCAACACAAAGCAGTTGAACGTCTTTTCAAAGGACGACATAACAAAAAACGAAAAGACCGCCGCAACACTCGAATTTGAACAGTCATCATATACAGTGAACTTTGGTGAGATAATTACTCTGAAAGCCGTATCAAACAATCCGGATGCACAGATAACTTATTCTACTACAGACGGCGACTGGGTTATAGATAAAAAATCAGGCGAATTCTTGGCAGGCACTACAGCCGGAAGCGTAACCGTTACTGCAACACTGGCAGAAAGCGACAAATATACAGGCGCAACTGCAACATGCACGGTGAATATTGTTGACCCGAACCAGCAGGTTTATAGCGACGTTATCACAGCTGAAGATTTGGCTGCTACAGATACACACTATACTGATTTCTCTGGCGTAACAAAGACTTCAGGTGCTGTTTATGCAGGTAATTCTGCCAAGAAAAATGGCTCTATACAATTAAGATCAGATAAAAGTAATTCTGGAATTGTTGCTACAACATCAGGTGGAAGAATATCTCAGATAATTATAACATGGGATAATTCAACTGCAAACGCCAGACAAATTGATGTCTACGGAAATACAAATCCATATACAAGCGCAGCAGAACTTTATGAAACAAGTGGTAATACAAACCAAGGTGAACTTATCGGCAGCTTAGCAAAAGGTGAAACAACACTGACCATCGAAGGCAACTATCCTTATGTTGGAATAAGAAGCAACGACGGAGCATTATACATCAAAGACATAACCTTTGTATGGGAAAAAGTGTCAGAGCCTACCACCGGTTCATTCTCAATCACCGATGCCGGTTTCGCCACATACTACACCGACAAGGCGTTTGTAATGCCGGAGAATGTGCAGGGCGGAATTGTAACCAAAGCCAACAAGGAGACAAACCAGCTCACCATAAGCTACAACTATCAGCCGGGCACTGTTGTTCCTGCTAAGACTCCTATCGTGCTTAAAGGCGAGAAAGGCGACTACACCGTAAACTACACTACATCTGAAGAAACTGCCCCTGCAGGCAACATGCTCTATGGCGCAGAAAACGTTGACGATGAAGGAATGACATTTGTTGAGGGAACCAACGTTAAATACTACAAGCTTGCACTTGGCAACGACGGCAAATGCGGATTCTACTGGGGCGCAACCGACGGCGCAGCATTTGAATACACAGCCAACCGTGCATTCCTTGCCATCGACATAACAGACGCATCGCAGGCTCCTGAAGGCTTCTCGCTCGACGGCGACGGCGGCACAACTGACATAGACGGCGTTATGAACGGCAACGACGACAGCCAGAAGATTTACACCGTAACCGGCGTCTACGCAGGCAAGAGCCTCGACAAGCTGCCCAAAGGCATATACATCGTAGGCGGTAAGAAAGTAGCAGTGAAATAAACAACAACATTAAATAAGACAGATAAAGGAGAAACATATTATGGAAAAGTATATAAAACCGGAATGTAAAATAGTAGAAGTAAAGTTTGAAGGCAACCTGATGCAGGCATCTAATATTCCCCCGGTATCAGATACCGACCTGGGATGGAACGATGAAGTCAGCGACGGTCCGATGCTCGCGCCTGAGCACAAGAGCATCTGGAGTGAAGATTAACCCCCAATGCGCATCAGGCCGCATACGGCTTAATACATGTTTTTTATGATTCAGTTTGACGGAGGGGCATGCGCCATGACGCATGTCCCTCCGGTGTTTTTATCCCAAATCGGGCATAAAGATTTAGTGTGTATTTTTGCTTAGCGGATTTTAGTCAGATTTTTCGCAGGCATAACGGGCTATGTCAAGAAAAATCTGACGAAAACCTTGTCTGGCAATATGCGGTCTTTTGCCTTGCGAAAGGTATGCTTTCAGACTGCAGAATGTGGTCTTTTACGACACAAAAGGATAGCTTTTGCCTGCATGGGCTGAGTCGACCTCTGTCAGGAGCAGGCGGAGAGCCGGTCAACCTAAATCAGTAAATATAACAAATCTGTACGAAAAAATATTTTTTCTAAAAACTCATCACTCGTCACATAGCGGTTTAACCTTCTGATAATCAACGCATTGCAGTGTGACGAGTTACCGTGTCAACTCATCACGCATCAGGTTTGCGACGCTTATGTGACGAGTTGGATTTTCAACTCGTCACACTATAAAGAGCTGACTATCAACGTCTTACACACAAATGTGACGAGTGACGAGTTTCTGTTCAAAAAAAATATACGAGATTCATCGGCCGACGCGTTCCAAAAGCCGAAAGCGTCTGTATAGAGTTATGCACATCCTGCCGGCACGCCTCAGATCTTTATGCCTATAAAGATGCGTGCGCGCCACTTGGTGATGTTCAGCAGCAGCTCGTCGCGGTCGCCAAGCTGCGAGGTGTTTACGACAGAGGTAAACCCGGCGAAATAGCGGCCGAAATGCCTGATCACGGCAATGCGCCCCACGGCTATTATGTTGGGAAACCTATAGGGCATCCTTGTGCGGCTGCCGCCTGTTGTCAGCCGGCTTCGGCTGTAGACCACAAGTTCGGGCAGCGCCGACAGATGTATGAGCCAGCCGTGACGCAGCACAAGGTTGTAGCCGTAGCCCGCGCCTAAGCCGACGCAGAGTATGCTTAGCCTCGACTCAGGGTTACCTATAACGTCATCGTGGCGCGCCTTGAGCACTCCGCCCATGAACGAGGCGCCGAGCATGAGGCTTCCGCAGCTGCGCTTCTGCATCCACGACTGGCTGAACACGGCAGGATAAGAGAAGCGGCGGCCGTTGAAGGCATAATAGGCGTTGAGCGTCAGCATGTTCTGGCTTATCAGTCCGGCCGGTATGCTGATGTCGCCGCGCTGAGTGCGGACATTGCCCTCGAAAGTCTTTGCCGAATGGAATATCACGTCGGCGCCCAACTTGTTGCCGTAGGCGTTCATGTTCAGCTCATAGTCTTTCTTCTCGCCTGCAAGATGTGCCGGGTTCATGGCCACGCTGAGCGACAGTCCGCGGTAAGCGGCGCTGAGACTTACGGTGTATTTGTTCTGCGCCTTCATCTCCGTATTGAAGTTGCCGTCGGCGTTGACGCCCCGCGTGCGTATGTCAGAGCCCGAGACGTTGAGCGTGAGCCTGAAGCGCAGCCGCTGCGGCGTGCGCTCAATATAGCTTGTGTCTACACGGCTCCGCACCCGGCTGTCGCGCATGTCGAGTATCTTGTCTATCTCGCGCTTAGCCCGGTAAGCCTCGGCCTTAAGTCTGTCTTTAGCCGCTATGGTGTCGTCTGCGGCAACCGAGGTGCTGTCGTATGGCGCGGCCGTCAGTGCGACCGCCAGCAGTAGTGTTATCATATATATTATAAGAACGGCGGCAGGGCGTTTTTATTTCATTCCTGCGTCAATGATTTATGCCCGTGGAAAAACTGTCACAAAATGAAAATAATGTTACGCCATTGCAACACGTTTGTCAGTCTTTCATAACATGGCGTTAACCTTATTGCAACATGCCGCATATAACTTTGCAGCCGTAAACGATAGAAAGCATTTCAAAGTATGATTAAAAGGTTAAGATTAGCCGTGGCGCTGATATTCATCCTGACAGCATTCAGAGCATACGCGGCAGACATTAAGGGAAAAGTTACAGACAGTACGACAGGCGAGGCGCTCATCGGAGCAACCGTACAGATTGAAGGAACGGCCAAAGCGGCTGCAACAGACATCGACGGCCTGTTCACGTTCAGCGGACTCGACGAAAACGCAAATTATACTTTAACCATAAAATACATCTCTTACAAGACTAAAAAAATTGACGGGGTTCGGGCTGAAGCTCAGCCACAGGTGTTAGAGATAAAGCTCACACCCGACGAACAGACGCTGAAGGAGGTTACGGTTACCGGCGTGGCTAGGAAGAATACGGAGATCGCGGTAATACAGATGACCAAGAGCAGTCCCGTCATAGTGAGCAACGTATCGGCACAGGAAATAACAAAGACACAGGACACTAACGCAGGAGAGGTGATACGCCGAGTGCCGGGCGTGAGCCTCATCGACGACAAGTTTGTCATGGTGCGCGGACTATCGCAGCGCTACAACAACGTTTGGATCAACGGCGGAGCCGTGCCTAGCTCGGAAGCCGACTCAAGGGCTTTCTCGTTCGACCTTATTCCCAGTTCACAGATAGACAACATGCAGATTGTGAAGACGCCGTCGCCCGAATATCCGGCTGACTACACCGGCGGATTCATCACCATAACGACGAAGGACATTCCGGCGGAAAACACAGCCGAACTGTCTGTCGGCGGCAACTGGAACGACATTTCTTCATTCTCCGACTTCAAGTATGCCAAGGGTTCGGGCACCGACTTCCTCGGTTTCGACAGCGGCATGCGCGGACTCAACGGCGGCATAAACGCCACGATGAACAGCATTGCCGGCAACGGTGTCGACCTGCTGAACAACGGTCTTAACAACGACTGGCGCGTAAGGACGATGAGTCCGCTGGGCGACCTGAAGCTGTCGGGCTCGCTGGGACGCCGCTGGAAACTGGGCGACCGCCAGCTCGGAATGATTGCTGCCTTCAACTACAGCAACGAATACCGCAAGTATGAAGACATGCAGAACAACCTCTACGGCGTGTATGATGCCGACAAAGACCAGTCGAACTATCTGCGCTACTCTGTAGACGACCAGTATAACCACAACGTGCGACTGGGAGCCATGCTCAACTTCACCCTACTTTCTGCCGACGGCAACAGCAAGTATCAGCTGAAGAACATCTTCAACCAGATTGGCAACGACCGCTACACATGGCGCGAAGGACTGAGCGCACAGTCGGACAACGAGAACTCGGCTGAATATTACTACCGCAGCCGCACCACATACAACGGACAGATAACCGGAAAGCACACCTTTGCGCTGGATGAGCTCGACTGGAGCGCAAGCTACTCTTACGCCAACCGCAACGTGCCCGACCGCCGCCGCTATCTCATCAACGACGCACTGGAGCCGGGAGTGATGCAGCTGACAAGCCCCAATGACATATCGCGCGAATGGACAAAGCTCGACGAGCACATCGTATCGGCAGCAGTGAACGACAAGCACGAATTCAAGTTCGGCTCGTTCACACCGTCGCTCAAGTTTGGAGCCTACGGCGAATACCGCACACGTAAGTACACCACACGCGACTTTATCTACAACTGGAACGCTGCCAGCAACACGCTGCCCGACGGATTCCGCCAGAACGACCTGTCGGAGATGCTCAGCGACGAGAGCTACTTCGGTGCCGACCGCCTGTATCTGCTCGAGGAACAGCACATGCGCAACAACTATAAGGGCAACAACTATCTCGGAGCCGGATATTTCGCAGCCAACATTCCGCTCGGCAAGCTGAACATCTACGCCGGACTGCGCTACGAATATGACCACATGGAGCTGATAACAAACACACGCGACAACGCCGAGAGCCCCTTCAGCCACAACTATGAATACAGCGACCTGTTCCCCTCGGTGAACACCACCTACAAGATTAACGACAAGCACCAGCTGCGCCTGTCATACGGCAAGACGGTCAACCGTCCTGAGTTCCGCGAGGTGTCGCCCTCAGTGTTCTACGACTTCGACCTGGCATCAGACGTGCAGGGTAACACCGACCTGAAGCCGTGCTACATACAGAACGTCGACTTCCGCTACGAGTTCTATCCCTCTAAGGGCGAGCTTATCTCAATAGCGGCATTCTACAAATACTTCGACTCACCTATCGAGTGGACCTACACCGTTACGGGCGGAACAAGTCTTGTGTATTCTTACATGAACGCTAAACGCGCCAACAACTACGGTATAGAGCTCGACATACGCAAGGACCTCTCGTTCATAGGCCTGCCCGGCTTCAGCTGGTCGTTCAACGGAGCGCTGATTAAGAGCCGCGTGAAGTTTGAAGAAGGTTCAAAGGAAGAGAACCGCCCCATGCAGGGCCAGTCGCCTTACCTCGTGAACACCGGAATATTCTACAAGAACGACAAGATGCAGCTCGACATAGCACTGCTCTACAACCGCATAGGCAAACGAATAATCGGAGTAGGACGCAGCGAAGGAACAACAAGCGGCAACGAGACCCTGAGAGTGCCCGACAGCTACGAGATGCCCCGCGACGTGATAGACCTCTCGGCATCGAAGAAATTCGGCAAGCACTGGGAAGTGAAGCTAAGCATACGCGACCTGCTGGCACAGAAAGTCTACTACAAGCAGTTTGCCGACGTTCACTACTCAAACGGAACAAGCCGCGAGGTAGAGCAGATAACAAGAGTATACAAGCCCGGCCGCAACATAGGAGTAAGCGCCGTGTATAAGTTCTGATAAAGGGATAAAGCGGAACATCTGCCCCAATCACTCCCATCAGTCATATTACTCCCATAAAAGAAAAATAAAAAAATTATTCACTATAAGATGTTTAACAAAAAGATGAAAATGGACAAGTTTAAACTTTACGGATGCTTAGGCATCATGGCAATGGCGCTCACAATGAGCTCTTGCAGCGACGACGACAATTCAGGCACTTCACAGAGCGATGTCAACTGGACCACCAACGGCGGTATCAAGGCCTGCGACCACCTGCTGTTCACGGCAGACGGCGACGCCAACGTAAACGACAACGGTACACAGATTGGAAACGGTGACCAGGAGTTTGTTTTCACAGGAAAGCAGACTATCAAGAAAGGCACATATATCCTGAAAGGATGGGTTTACATAGCCGACGGAGCCGAGCTTACAATAGAGCCGGGAACCGTAATCAAGGGCGACAAGCAGACAAAGGCTTCGCTCATAGCTGAGCGCGGCGGCAAGCTCATCGCACAGGGAACAGCAACAGAACCTATCGTGTTTACATCAGAAGAGGCTAAAGGCAACCGCCGTCCGGGCGACTGGGGTGGCATCATCATCTGCGGTAAGGCTAAGAACAACAAGAGCGAAATGCAGATTGAAGGTGGTCCGCGCACCAAGCACGGAGGTAACGACGACGCCGACAACTCTGGCGTGCTGAGCTACGTGCGCATCGAGTTTGCAGGCTATCCTTTCCAGACCGACCAGGAAATCAACGGTCTTACACTCGGTTCTGTAGGAAGCGGCACAAAGATCGACCACGTACAGGTGTCATATACCAACGACGACTCTTATGAATGGTTCGGCGGAACAGTAAACTGCAAATATCTTGTAGCATACAAAGGCTGGGACGACGACTTCGATACAGACAACGGATTCAGCGGAAAAGTTCAGTTCGGTCTGTCAGTACGCGACTCTAAGATTGCCGACGTATCACAGAGCAACAGCTTCGAGAGCGACAACAACGCCGACGGTTCTAACAGCGAGCCTCACACATCTGCCGTATTCTCTAACATGACACTCGTAGGCCCGATGGCTACAGACGCTTCGTTCGTAAACGACGCTTCTTACATCAACGGCGGCAACTACTATCCCAACAACGGCTCAAGCCTCGGCAAGTTCCAGGCTGCAATGCACATACGCCGCGACACTCACCTCAACTGCTTCAACTCTGTTGCAATAGGCTGGCCTATCGGTATCATCATCGACAACGAGAAGGGCGACACACAGGGCGCAGCAACAGCAGGCAACCTGAAGCTCGAGAACATCTGGCTGGCTAATGTCAACGCCGTTGGTACTGACTTCAACAAGATTTATGTAGACGGTCTCTACAACTACGAGACAAAACAGGTTGACGAATCTCAGCCTTCATTCTCAAGCACATTCTTCAAGGCTCAGAGCGGCAACAAGTTCTATGAGGCTGCTACAGGCTGGTTCGACACAACAGGATATATCCCGACATCAGGCAGCCCGCTGCTCAGCGCTGCAGCATTCACAAACTCTCTGCTGAGCGGTTTCGACCAGGTTTCTTACATCGGAGCTTTCGCTGCAGGCGACACATGGCTCGACGGATGGACAAACTTTGATCCTCAGAACACAGACTATTAATTCCTAGATTTAAAGACCCCTATAAGACAACGACGCCCCGCAGGAATGATTCCTGCGGGGCGTCACTTTTTTTGTGCGTTATAGCAATTATGACCTTACCGGCATACCGCGCTGACTCTATGCCGAAAGAGCATCGTCCGGCACACGGCAGTCTGCCGTCGGCCACAGCTTAATTATTCTTCCTCAAGATACCACTTAGAGTATTCAACATAATGCTTGGCAAAGCTCTCTGCCTGGTCGGGACGTGTCTTCTTGATAAACTTGGCAGGCACTCCGCCCCATATCTCGTGCTGACCAATCTTTGTGCCCTGCAGCACCAGTGCGCCGGCTGCAACTATTGCGCCCTCGCCTACTTCGGCATTGTCGAGCACCGTTGCGCCCATGCCTATCAGCGCTCCGCGGCGTATCGTGCAGGCATGCACGGTGGCGTTGTGGCCTATGCTCACGTCGTCTTCAATGACAACCGGACCGGTGGTGTTGGTAACATGCACGCAGGCACCGTCCTGCACGTTTACACGGTTGCCTATGGTTACGGGAGCCACATCGCCGCGCACAACGGCATTGAACCATATTGAGCATTCGTCGCCCATGTTAACCTCGCCAACAACAGTGGCGTTCTCGCTGAAATAGCAGTCCTTGCCCCATTTGGGTGTCAGACCTTTTATTGATTTTATTAATGCCATAATGTTATTATCTTTTTTATGTTCACGATGCAAAGTTAGTTTATTTTATATTGCAAAACAAAAAATCGGCACTTAATAGCTTGCACGTAAAGTAAAGATTATGTATTTTTGAACATTGAAAATAAAATCATCTATAAATATTATGCTGGAAACAGGACTTACACACACAAGCAGCCTGACGGTGACCGAAGCTCTCACCGCCAAGGCCATGGGTTCGGGCGACATGCCCGTGTTGGCTACGCCGGCCATGATGGCGCTGATGGAGAACGCCGCAATGTTGGCAGTTGCCCCCGAACTGCCCGAAGGAAGCACCACCGTAGGCGGACACATAGAGTCATCACACCTGAAGCCTACGCCATTAGGAGCTGAGGTCAAGGCTGAAGCCACGCTGACAAAGGTAGACGGACGCAAACTGTATTTCACCGTCAAAGCCATGCAGGGAGACGCCGTGATAGGCGAAGGCACTCACCTGCGCTTCATCGTTGACCGCGAGAAGTTTATGAGCAAGCTGTAAGAAGCTACAACCGAAAGGCATATCGAACAAAACAACAAGACTAAAACTTTTTTGTTGGCAAGCTGCGGATCGCAGATCCTTATATTCCATGCTGTCAGATGATAAATCTGACAGAACATTAGCTTTGTTGCCTTATTACTTACATAAATACCAACAAGACTAATGTGCCGGCTGATTTGTAATCTGCCGGAATTAAATATCAGGATCTGTGATCCGCTGATGTTTTGAAAAAACGAACACCATAAATATTAATTGTTTACCAATTTATTTATTACCTTTTGTATTTTCGCGCTATTTCAGTTCGTCCATAAACTCCTGATACAAAGCTACAGCACCATAATGCACAGAGTTTCGTGTTAAAAGCAATACACATCTTTATACCATTGCATCCATTCCTGCAACTTAGAATCTTGCGTGTTTACAGCATTCAACACATCATAGTTGGTGAAAGAATTGAAGATCTTATTTCCGTTGATTAATGCCTTATATGTATTAATCGAGTTGTTCAGATGCGTATTCTTGGAATGATGGCATACTGAGAAAGTAACTGTTTTATATGTTCCTGTGTCCTGCAAGGCGAAAGCAAGCATCTGATTACGCCAAAGCTGATTAAGTCCATCCTTAAACGGACAACCTTTGATATCTACCGAACCTTGATATTTATCCCGATGTTTCTTCAGAATCTCCCAATATTTATAGCCTATCATGTGATAATGGCATTTTTCAGGCTCATTTAATATGCTTGCGAGACTACATTGAGTGCAATTATCTTTATGTTCATTTGCTTTACTTTTATATGCGCCACATGTAGTAAACTCCTTCTCGCTAAGTTTATGCTCGATAAGCCACAGGCACAAATTATCTTCTTTGTCATAATAGGCAATAGCCACATCTGCATCTGTTCCTGCTCCGTTGGAGTGGTCGTTAAGGACACCTTTACCTGACGGAATATCCTGTCCCCAATATTCAAAACAGAATCCATGATGCAATCGGTCTCTTGCTATCTTCTTAAAGTCGGAAGGGCATCCGGGAATAAGCGGCAATATATTATCAGCTTCCTCTGAAAGGAGCATAGGCATGAAAAGATTTATACAAGCCGTTTGAGAACTTACGGCATGCCAGGCAAACTTATGAGGCTTAAAAGCAAAATATCCCTTTTGCATTTCCTGTAAGTATGGGATAATTGGCTTGTACATCATTTGAGGAACCTCTGTATTTTCAGAGAAAATGGCATCATATTCATGTCCTCTATACAAACCTCTCTCCGTAGTAATGTTTTTGCGTTTCCAGTCTATTATGTGTACATAAATAGCCTTTTGTTCCAAGGTTAAATTGTTTGGGATATAATATTTCACCCCATTAATAATCTCTTCCATAGATACCATTTAAAATGTTGTAATGCTTACTTTACCTGCGACATTGACATTAAGTAAGAACCTTTATAATAAATAATATTTATTTTAATCTTACTTGAAAATTTAGTTTAAATGAAAGCGTACCGTCATCTTCTTTTATTATTGAAGCGTATTCATGTCGAGAAGTACTTGCACGCTCTAAATATGCGTTGGAAAAGAGATAATCTTCAAATCTATTTCTATCATAGAAATGATAACACAAAATTTCGCCATCTTTCTTTACCACCAAATAACCACCATTGGCATCAAACTGTCCGTTCCAAGCTGTAGCAGGCATCATACCTAATGCCGTTGAAGTCAAAAGATGCTTAATTTTATACACATAAAACGGTGAATCCTGAGCAACATCATAATTCAAAGGATTTGTTTCTGTAAGTCTTTCTGCCAATTCTTTCAATGTCGAAACTCCAGTATTAAGTTGCTCTAAAAGTAAACTTGAAATTATTACAGGCAAATCTCCATCAAGCATAATAAGGTTATTACGAAACGTAGGGTTATCTACCTTATCAAACATCAATACGCCACCTTTCTCTTTTATCGCATTAACCCTCTCAATTACTTTATTTCGTTTAGGATTCAATGTATTAATTCTGGCAATATCCGTATCAGAAAACGCCCCACCTTCTATCTTAAAATTAAAATTGGTTGCTTTACTTGCATTTAACAGAGTTGAATTTCCACCAAGTTGGGACTTTATGCTAAATCCCATTTCGGAATTCATTTTTGTACGGCGATCATGTAGAATAATTCTAATATCAGTCTTGTCTGACGATTTTGCTTTCAATGAATGGCAATAAATACGATTCATAAAACTCTCAATCCGAGAGATGGTAAAAGAACCATCATTACTATTAATCGCATTTAATAAGTCCTCCGCCTCAGACAAAAACACAGATGCAGATATACGAAGTAATTCTTCACCTTCAGGAGTTTGAATTACAACATCTCGATCTTGAATTAGATAGTTAAAATTTCCCTCTTTTTCTTGACGAAGGATCATTATAATAGGATAAAACAAATCCTGAATTTTATTTAGATTTTGGTCTCCAGCGTACACTTTACCTTCACCTAAAAGTTTAAGTAAAGTATAAATTTCACTCCATTCACCTTTATTTCCTGTTAATGCCATATCCTTTATTTTTAGAGAGATCGATTCTTTTTATTATTTCCTGTGCAGTAGCCTGAATAGCAGGAACAGCAACAGAATTTCCAAATTGTTTGTATGCCGAAGCGTCTGCAACTCCTATTATAAAATTATCTGGGAATCCTTGTAGGCGAGCCCACTCTCTTGGAGTCATTCTTCTAATTCCTTCACGATTAACTTCACCCTTTATGTTTGTAACCGGAGTAAAATCTTCAATACGATCATCTATCACAAGATTGCGTTCTCTTCCCATACCTCCAACAACTATAGCATTTGCAACACCATCGTCAGGTATTATTTCATATCCAAAGCCATTACCTTTTGCTGCATGGCGTTCTTTGTGTGCTATAAGAGTTTTCAAATATTGTGTAGACAAATAATACTTAACAGAAACAGCCTTTTCTTCTTTAATATCTGCAAATCTTTTAGTTGTATCAGTCGGTGCTGGATAAGTAAAATCTGTTACATTTTGGTCTTTTCTAAATCCTACAATATACACTCTTTCTCGATGTTGAGGAACTCCAAAATTCATTGCATTTACAATCTGTGGGTCTGGAACAAAATAATCCAAATCCTCTCTTAAAACTTTTAAAATAGTTCGTATAGTCTTTCCTTTATCATGAATCAACAAGCCCTTTACATTTTCCAAGAAAAAAGCCTTAGGACGTTTACGACGCAAAATCTCCGCTACATCAAAGAACAATGTACCTCTTGTTTCTTCAAATCCAAGACGTTTTCCTGCCAAAGAAAATGCCTGACAAGGAAATCCTGCACACAAGACATCAAAGTTATCAGGAATAAACGATTTTGTTGATTCTTTTGTTATATCTCCAAATGGAACTTCACCATAATTCAAAAGATATGTTTTTTGTGCCTGTGAATCCCATTCAGAAGAAAAGACACACTTACCACCGAGATTTTGCATGGCCATTCTAAAGCCACCAATACCTGCAAATAAATCTATGAATGTAAATTTAGGATTTTCTATTGGCAAGAATGGAACTGAAAATAAATCAGCAAATAATGAATATTGAACAGATGGTTCTGCAACAAGTTGGTCTACACTTTTTCCCTGATGAATATTATAAATATCTTCTATAAGACCTTCTGCTTTTTCCTCATATCGTTTGGCATATTCAGAGCCTTTGTTATGCAAATAATGTGAAACTATTGCCATTTGTTCTTCAAATGGTATAATAGTCCCATCCTCTCTTAAAGAATGAGGCCCATACATTTGTAATGAATATTTTCCTCCACCACACATTCTTGTAATAGAGATTTTATTATCTGCCGTTGCTTTTTTATTCATATAATTTAAAATCATATTTAGACACACATCTGGTTTTTTAGTGATTTCTGTTTCCCAAAATCGAAAAACTTGCCAACCTTGTTTCTTTAATTCTGCATTTACTTCCTTATCTCGTTCTATATTACGTTCTATTTTAGAATACCAAAAATCACAATTACTTTTATGGTCATATTTTCTAACTTCCCAATTCCTTCCATGCCAAAACTCTCCATCACAAAATATTGCAATTTTAGCACTTTTAATAACAAAATCTGGCTTTCCAAATACAGATTTATCGTTCTTGCGGTATCTTAATCCTGCATTCCAAAGCAATTTTCCAAACAAAATTTCAAGTTTAGTACCTTTGCTCTTATTAGCTGCCATATTTGTATGCCGCTGCTCTTTTGTCAAATGATCCATGGGATTTATTATGCTTTAAACACTGTATGCCATATTTATTCAAAGTACAAAGATACTTATTTTTATTTTAATAAGATTAACAACCATCTCAGAAATATGAAAAAAGAATAATAAGAAAAAGAAGTTTACAAAAGAGACATATATTTACGTATTTATGCCAACGTTGCGGATGACAAATTAGCTTGGCTAACATTAATATATACGCCCTAACCTTCGACAAGTCATTTGCCTTGTTGCCATTCACCTTATAAAGTATCTAACCCCGTCCCTTTACTCTTAATATCATGGTCCGTCTCTCCTATTCCATCAGAATCCACGAAAAAAGGCTATGAGTTAGGCTTGAAAAGTGGGCCACTTTTGCATAAAAAGTGGCCGAGTTACGATGCGTAACTCGGCCACTAACAGTTCGAAAGTAAATCGATAAATATTCCTTAATGGATAGGTTTATTTTAGAATTTAAATATCTAATCTGAAAGGGAAAATCATGTAAAATGTTACGATTTTCAGGGGCTTTTTCTGACGACGGCTATTTGCGCCCCGTTATCGTAGCCACAACATACTCTGAACAGGTGCCTATGCGGAACTTGCCGCCCCAGATGCCAAGGCCCGAACTTACATAATATTGCGTGTTGCCGCGCTGCCACGGTCCGTAAGAGCACTCATAGATGCGGTCGGTTATCCACGATATGGGCCATAGCTGTCCGCGATGGGTGTGGCCGCTAAGCTGGAAGTCAACGCCGGCACGCTCGGAGCGGTCGAGATGATAGGGCTGATGGTCGAGCAGAATGGTGTATCTGCTCTTGTCGGCACGGCGCATAAGCTCCGCCACGCTGCGGCGGCGCGGGTTGGTGCGGTCGTCGCGGCCTATGATGCACAGCTGCCCCACGCATGCCATGCTGTCGCGCAGCAGCGTTATGCCGGCGTCGGCAAAGAACTTCTGCGCCTGCGGCTCGCCGCTGTAATACTCATGATTGCCAAGACAGGCATACACAGGAGCGTTAAGACGGCGCAGCTCTGACGCCATGTTCTCCTCGATGAGCGGACGCATGCTAATGTCTATCATGTCGCCGGCAATAAGGATAAGGTCGGCATGCTCGGCGTTAATCATGTCCACCCAGCGCGCCAGCTCCTTGCGGCGGTTGTGATAGCCGAGATGAAGGTCGCTCATCATGACCACCTTGACGGGGCGTCCGAGATGCTTGTCAGTGGTGAGTTGTATGGTATGGCGCACCTTGTTGTTATAGTGAATGTTGCCGGCAATGAACACAAGCGCTACGACGGCAAACAGCACCGTGGACACTATGCAGTTGGAATAGAGCCATGAGCGCGGCACTATGTGAAGAAGCCGCCCGAGGTCGAGCAGCAGAAAGGCGATGACGAGATAAAGAAGGATGAATATGGAGGAGTTGCCCACCTCGTAACATGCCGAAGCCAGATTGAGGGGAAGGCCGTCGATGGCACGCGAAAAGTTAAGAAACAGGATGAGAAATGCCGCCAGACCAACGCCCACCACAGCCCAGCGCCAGCCCGCCGACAACGGCAGGAGACACCACACATGCCACAGAACATAGGCAAGGCCGACGAACGGCAGCACGAAGAAAAGAACAAACCACATTGTTTTCATTGTTTTAAGTATGGCTGCAAAGTTACATCTTTCGCCGCACTTACGGCACGGCAGCAGCACGAAAAACGGGATAATGGTAATATTTTCGGTAAAACATGCACAACAGACAGACAAAAAAACACGCCCGAAGATTTCTCTCCGGGCGCAAGTCAAAACAATACTATCTACCTGTTAACTGAAGATATTGAAGAGTCAGTATCTTATAATTGCAATAAGTTTCAACGAAGCGGTCGCGGCTCTGCGTGTATTGCGTCTGAGCCTTCAGCAGGTCGGTCATGGTGGCGGTTCCGGCGCGATAGTAGCTGTTGTTGAGCCTCAGGTTTTCGGCAGCCTGCTCTATCGACTTGCAGGCTATGCCCAGCTGGGTGTATGCCGTGTTGAGGTCGTTCCATGCCTTCTGCATGCCGATGACGAGCAGCTGCGACTTGTCCGTAAGCTCGGTCTGCGCGTCGGCAACCTCCATCTTGCGGCGCTTTATGGCGTGGCTTCCGCCCCACCATGCCGACAGCGGCACGTTGACCGTGGCAAACACCACGCCAAACGAGCGGCTGCAGTCGAGCAGGTCGTGATACATATATCCGGCGCCTACGCTCACCGTAGGCATGTTCTTGCCCACGTCGAGCTTCTGCTTCAGCCGCGTGGCCTCAACGTTCTTTTCGAGCAGGCGGTATTCGGGCGTAAGCTGCAGTGCCGACCGGTGGTCGCTCTTCAGCGAGGCAGGCGACTCGGGCATCTCGCCCACCCTGATGTCTGACACGAGCACAAAGCTGCTGTCCTCGAGTCCGAGATATTGTGCGAGCAGCATTCTTGCCACAGCGATGTTGCCCTCAAGGCTTACGCGGTTGCTCATGTTGTCGTTCTTCTCGAGCTGCACCTGCAGCAGGTCGTTCTTCAGCGCCACGCCGGCATTGACCGAGTTGTTCACATCACGATAAATGCGCGTGAGCATGGTGTCGGCCACATGCAGCGTGTTGAGTTTCTCGTTGAGAGCCACGAGCTGCCAGAAATACTGTTCGGCTGTAAGTTCCACGTCGTTTTCCGACTTTTCGAGCTGCAGCTTGCTCACGTCAACGCCCAGTCCGGCAAGCTTGTTGCCGTTGACAATCTGTCCGCCGGCAAACAGGGGCTGAACTGCAGTAACGCCTCCCATGAGTCCGTTTTTGCACATCTCCATGGCCATGTCGGGCTGAAGCTGCATCTTGGCCATGCCCTTGTCGGCATTGAAGCCCATGCCGGTGGCACTGACAATGGGAAAATAGTTGGTGAAGGCCTCTTTCTTTGTCTGCTCTGCCTCAGCCACTGCATTCTTGGCGTTGACCATCTTGGCATTATGGCTCACGGCCATGCTGCGGCACATCTCGGGCGTGAGGCCCGTCTGAGCCTGCACAGCTGCCGGACTAAGAACGGCCAGCAGACCGCAGAGGGCGCGCCCGATTAGTTTTATATTATTGTTCATAACGTTTACTTATTTTTACTTTTATCATTCATTTTCAAGTTTCAGTCCTGCCTCACGGCGCTTTGTCGATCCACTCATCAGCAGCCAGTAGGCCACAGGCAGCACGGTGAGTATGAGCAGCATCGTAACCAGCGTGCCGTAACATATAACCGCACCCATGGGCATCCACAGACCGCTGCCGCCGAGAATCATCGGGATGACACCCATTGAGGCTGCCGCCGAGGTGAGGAAGATGGGGCGCATACGGCGCTTGGCCGAAAGGAAGATGGCCTCGTGAGCGGTCAGCTTCTCCTTTTCGCGCAGCTCCTCGGCGTAGTCGTACATTATTATGGCGTTACGCACCAATATACCCATCAGACTGATTATGCCGAGGAAGCAGGTCATGCCGAACGTTACGCCCGAGATAAGCACGCCCAGGCTCGTTCCGAAGATTGTCATGGCAAGCGACACGAGCAGCAGGACAGCGGTGTTGATGCGATGGAAGTGCCATACAAGAATGAAGAAGATGATGACCACAGCCACAACGAGCGCAGAAAGAATCTGCGGCAGCGACTCCTGCGACTCGGCATACTCGCCGCCCCACTCTGCCGTAACGCCTGAAGGAAGGCGCGACGCGTCGAAGCTCTTCTGCAGTTCGGTGGTCAGCTCCATGACGTTCTTACCGTCCACGACATCTGCCATCACGGTGATGGTGCGAAGGCCGTTGCGGTGGGCAATCTGACTGTCAGCCCATACAGGCTTAACATCGGCTATCTGGCGCAAGGGCACAACGGAGAGTCCGCCGCTGACGGGTATAAGCTCATCGGCAACGTCACGGATAGCAGACGAGTCGGCATTGGTGCCTTTAAGGCATACTCCGTAGTTATAGTCGCCGTCCCATATCGTGCCGAGACTTATGCCGCTGCTGTTATAGCGCGTGGCGAGCGTGGCCTCAACCATGGCGTTGGTTACGCCCATGCGGCCTGCCTTGGTCTCGTCGAGCACTACGTCGGTGGTCAGCAGAGGCTCGTTGACGTCGTTGCGCACAAGCATAAGGTAAGGATTGTTGCGCCACAGGCGCGTTACGGAGTCGGCAACCGACTTAAGCTGCTGCCAGTCGTCGCCCGTAAGCCTTAATTCAACAGGATTGGCATCCTGCGAGTAAGTGAGCTGCTTAAACCTCACATAAGCGTCGGGGAAATAAGAGGCATACTTCATGCGGTAGTCTTTCAGCAGGGTCTCAGTATCGTGGTTACTCTTCGTGTTGACGATAAACTGTGCATAGTTAGGCCCGCCAAACTGCGGCGCATAGACCGTATGGAAGCGCGGCGACGAAGTGCCCTTGAACGATGCCACCGACACCACGCGGCTGTCTTTGCGCAGGATATGCTCCAGACTGTCGGCAACGGCAGCGGTGCGCTTGAGCGACGTGCCGTCGGGAAGGTAAATCTCAACGGCAAACTGGTTGCGCTCGGCCGTAGGCATCATCTTCTGCGGCAGCAGCGACATCATGGCCATGCCCAGCACAATGCTTGCCACGCCGACAGAAACGGTGATGTAAGGATGGGCAAAGCAGCGTCCTATGAGCCAGTCGTAATAGCGCTGAACGAGGTCGAGGAACGAGAACTTCTTCTTGCCCCCTGTGCCAACAGGCTTGCGTATGAAGTAGAACTGCAGGAACGGCACTATAAGCTCTGCCACCAGAAGTGATATGAGCAGCACGATGGTGATGGACCACGGGAAATAAAGCAGAAAGTCGTGATACATACCGTTCATAGTAAGCAGGAACGGGAAGAACGTGATGCTTATGGCAAGCGTGGCCGAAAATATAGACTTGAAGAAATGGGTGGCACTGCTGATAGATGCAGTCCAGCGCGACTTGCCCTCGGCAAGCATCTCCATGTAGCTGTCGATTATCACGATGGAGTTGTCGACAATCATGCCAAGCGTAACAATAAGAGCAGCCAGCGTAACCGTGTTGAGCTCTATGCCGAACGCATAGAACAAACCTAATGAGATGAAAATAGAGATAGGGATGGTGGACGCCGCCACAAGAGCGACGCGCATCGGCAAGAACAGCATTATCACTATTACGACGGCTGCTATGGCAATGAAAAGTTCACGGAGAAAGTTTACGACGCTGTCGTTTACCACTTTGGTCTGGTCCGTTATGGTAAAGATGGTTACGTCTGACGGCAATGTCGACTTAAACTCGTCCATCACCTTTTCGATGTCAGCTCCCATGGCCGTTATGCTGCGGCCCTTCTTCATCTCCACACTCAGCACAAGACACTTCTGTCCGTTGTTGGTTACATACGACGACGGCTGGGGATACTCGCGCCTTATCTTGGCGACGTCCTTCAGACGTACCACGTTGCCTGACGGATCGGAGTAGACAACTAGCTGCTCAACGTCGCCCACCACGTTGAGCGAGCGCTCCACCTGTATCGGACTGTCGTAGCCGTTGCCCTTCTGCGTGCCGGCAGTGGTAACGAAGCCCTTGGCAAAGAGGCTGGCGGCAATGGTGTTGGAGCCTATGCCGTAGTGGGACATCTTGTCGCTGTCGAGATATATTGATATCTGCTCCTTCTGCATTCCCAATACGTTCATGCGGCCGATGCTCTCAATGCGGCGCAGCCTGTCTTTCAGGTCGTCCATATAGTCGTTGAGCTCGCGGTAGGTCTTGTCCTTGCTCTCCATGGTTATGAGCAGGGCCGACGTGTCGCCGAAGTCGTCCTGAACCATGAGCGCAAGCACACCTGAAGGCAGCTGAGCCTTGAACGTGTTGATGCCGTGCTTGAACTTGCTCCAGAAGTTGTCCTTGTCGGTGCCCGACACATCGTCGTTAAGCTCTATCTGTATTATGGCCATGCCGTTGCGGCTGTACGACTTGGTCTTCTCTTTCTTTACTTCCTTATATGAGAATATGTAGTTTTCGAGCGGCTTTGTGAGCTGTTCTTCAATGTCCTGTGCCGACACGCCCGGATAGACGGCTACAACCACACCCTGGCGCACCGTGAAGTCGGGAAACTCGTTCTTGTTCATGTCAGCCAGACCGTAGACACCGAAGGCCACGAGACAGCATGCCACCATTATCACTATCTGGCGATAGTGCATGGCCCACTCTACGATGTTTCTTTTCTTCTTTGTCATAGTTCTGCTATTTTAGTTCCCTCGCTGACCTTCTGCTGTCCGCTGACAATAACCTTGTCGCCGGCGCTTATTCCGCTGTTAATCACCACGCGGCTGCCTACGCTCTCGCCCACCTCCACATAAGTCTTGTGAGCCTTTCCGCCTACGGCAGTCCACACAAATGTGCGGTTGTCGGTGTCTATCAGTATCACATTGGCAGGCAGGGCCACGGCCGTGGCTAAAAGATTGTCGCCCACGTAGGTCTCGCACACCATGCCCGGCAGCAGTTTATGGCCAGAGTTAGACACTTCTATCTTCACCTCGTAAGAGCGCGACAGCGGGTCGGCAGCCACACCCTTCTCGGCCACGCGGCCGCTGCAGCTCATGTTCTGCAGTGCCGGCACGCGCACGAGGGCACTCTGACCAACCTTTATGCCAGACATCTCGCCTTCGGGCACGGCAATCTTTATCTTCACCTTATTAATACTTACCAGCTTTATCACAGGCATGCCGGGGGCGGCGTTCTGCCCTGCCTCGACAAGTTTTTCGGCCACGTATCCGCTGTATGGGGCATAAATACGGCAGTCGGTCAGACTCTTGCGGGCAATGTTCTCGGTTGACACAGCCTGGCGCAGCTTGCTCTGCACTTCTATCCACTGCATCTCGGTGAGGCTTCCCTCATCGTGCAGCAGCTTCATGCGCCTGAAGGCATCCTCAGCCTGCTCTCTCACGGCCTTGGCTGCATTGTAGGCATTGCGCACGCTGACAGGATCAACCTCGGCTATGAGGGCACCTTTCTTTACCATATCGCCCACAGACACATATACCTTTGTTACGGTTCCGCCCGAAGCAAAACTTAGAGCGGCATCGTCTGAGGCCTCTACCGTGCCCGAAAATTCCTGACTTCCACTTACGGGTACCGGCTCTGCCTTCTCTGTCTTCACCTTAACCGGCATCACCTCTCTCGCCTTCTCCTTGCCGGAGCATGATGCAAGAAGCACCACCGACAGCGCAAGGATTGCTAAAAAACTTGCTTTGTTCATTTCCTTTGTATTTGTTCAAAAAATTTTTTGCAAAATTACGGATAAAGGCTTTCACTCTTGTGTTCTTATTTCCTAAACAAAAAATCCAAAAGTGGAGAATATGAACACTACGAAGAGTTTAGGAACACTATTATCTACTTTTAGATAGTTGCACTGTTTCAGTTAATGCCTATCTTTGCGCCCGGAGAATAAATTACAACGCAACTTATGACAGATAACGAACTTAAAGTAGACATCGAATCAATAATCAACGAAGCCCAGACCGACTATTACGACGGAGACATCGTGGTAATGGAGAGTCTGAAAAGCATACCCACAAACAACCCCTGTAAGCTTGAGTTGCTGATAGTTATATATTGTGCCAGAGGAAGAGTTGAGTGCTGCATCAACGACTCTTACCACAGAATTGAAAAAGGCAATATAATGATATGTCTGCCTAACTCGCTCGTAACCGACATAAATACATCAGACGACATCGACCTGAAGATTCTCGGACTCTCAAGCAAGGCTCTTTTCAGAAGTCTTGACCTCAGCAAGAACTTTTGGAACATCGTATTATATGCATCTCATAATCCTGTTATAAGCCTCAACAGCGAAAAACAAATACTGATGAACAGATTCTACAGTCTGTTGCAGTTTAAGCTGGAAAGCATGGACGGGCTGTATCACAGGGAAATAATGCGCTCGCTCTTTCAGTTTGCTTTCTATGAACTGGCAGAACTTATAGCATCATGCACAGACAATACTGTATACAACGGGGTGATAAGGCAGGGCGACCTGCTGTTCAGGCGCTTCATGGAGCTGCTGGCCGAGAACGGAGGCATGGAGCGATCGGTGAGTGCGTATGCCGAAAAGCTGTGCATAACGCCCAAATATCTTTCGTCGCTGTCGAAAAAGGTCAGCGGAAGAACTGCGCTGAGTTGGATTCACCAGTTTACCATTGACGCGATAATAAAGAGGCTGAGATACTCAAACATGACAATAAAGGAAATTTCGGACACGATGAACTTTCCTAACATATCATTCTTCGGAAAGTTTGTAAAGTCGCAGACAGGCATGTCGCCAAGCGAATACAGAAGAAACATGTACTCGTTTGACAGAAGGCCTATAAGATGAAAAACGGATTCTGCACGCCTGACTTCATCATATATCTCGGGAGAATGTGCAGGTCAAAGCAGCAGAAAGACTGCGGTTGGAAATATAAAAGACCTTACATCACATACAAAGAAAAACACAAAAAGACAACAGCGCGTCGCCGTGTGAACGGCAGGCGCGCTGTATCCTTATATTCATTAGCCAACAAAAAAATCAGAATTTAACTGCCGAGAGTATCTTTCGCGTTGCTCCGGCCTTGCTGCTTACATATTGCGCAGCCTTGTCGCCGTCTGCCTTGCGGAGGCTGTCGTCGGCTATATAGCTGTTCATCAGGCTCTCAAACTGCTGATAACCGTCAATCTGACGGCCGCCGCCCGATGCAAGCAAGTCTTGCGCTTCCTGGAAACGCTCGTTGTTAGGACCGAATATCACCGGTATGTTCCAAACCGCCGCCTCGAGCACATTGTGTATGCCGACACCGAAACCGCCGCCAACATACGAAACATGGCCGTAGCCATAGATGCTGGAGAGCAGACCGAAGCAGTCGATAATGAGAATCTTTGCATCGGCAACGCTCTCAGGAGTGGCCTCGGTATACCTCACGGCCTTGCCCTTCAGCTTAGACAATATCTGCTGAAGATGGTCCTCGCCGATAACGTGCGGGGCAATAATCAGCTTCCAGTCGTCGCGGCCGTTGAAATATTTAATGAAGATGTCCTCATCGGGAGGCCAGCTGCTTCCGGCCACAAACACTTTATAGTCTTGTCTGAAAGCCTCAACTATAGGCAGACTCTTGGCCTGGCTCTTTATCTGCAGCACACGGTCGAAACGCGTGTCGCCCGTAATCTCAACCTCAGTGATGCCGAGCTTGGCTAACAGTTGTCTGCTGACCTCGTTCTGAACGAAGAAACGTGTGAAGCACTTAAGCACATTGCTGTAGGTGCGGCCATACCAGCGGAAGAACACCTGATTGGGCCTGAATATGCTGCTCACGCTGTAGACAGGCACATTGCGGCGCTTCAGTATGTGCAGATAGTTCCACCAGAACTCATACTTGATGAAGAAAGCCACTTCGGGATGCACCAGATTAAGGAATCTGCGCGCATTGAAATACGTGTCGAGCGGCAGGTAGCATATTATGTCGGCTCCCTCATAGTTCTTTCTGACCTCATATCCTGAGGGCGAAAAGAACGTAAGAAGAATCTTAAGCTCGGGATGCTCGCGGCGCAGGCGCTCCATGATGGGGCGACCCTGCTCAAACTCTCCGAGCGACGCCGCATGGAACCACACATAGCGTGAGCCGGGGTCAACGCTGTTCCTTAGCACTCTGAAGGCCTCGCGCTCGCCCCGCCACATCTTCTTTACCTTATCGTTGAACAGGCTCATCACGGCCACGCCCAGCGTGTAAAGGCTGATAACAATTTCGTACACGGCTTATGCTTGTTTGTTTGGTCTATTTAAGCACCTCGATTGCACGGCGCAGACGGCGCAGCGTCTCTTCCTTGCCGAGGAAAGCAGAAATGTCGAACATGCCCGGACCCTTGCCTTCGCCCACAAGAGTAAGACGGAAAGCATTCATCACGTCGCCCAGCTTGTAGCCCTTGCTCTCAACCCAAGCCATGACGATGTGCTCCTGATTCTCGAGCGAGAAGTCGTCAATGCCCTCAAGCACCTCGGCAAGCTCGCCCATAACCTGAGCCGAATTTTCCTTCCAGCGCTTGCGCACGGTCTTCTCGTCATACTCAGTAGGAGGAATGAAGAAGAACGAGCAGAGCGGCCAAAGCTCCTTGACGAAGCTTACACGGTCTTTCATCATAGAAACGACCTTGGTTATGCGCTCCATTGACTCGTCGATGCCGTTGCCTGCAACGATAGGTGCAAACAGCTTAGAAATTTCCTCATTGCTCTTGCGCAGGATGTATTCGTGATTGAACCAGATGCCCTTCTGATAGTCGAAACGCGCTCCGGCCTTGCTGCACTTCGTTATGTCGAACTGCTCAACAAGCTCGTCGAGAGTGAACATCTCCTGCTCTGTGCCCGGATTCCAGCCCAGCAGCGCAAGGAAGTTGATGACTGCCTCGGGGAAATATCCCTGCTCGCGGAAGCCGTTAGACACCTCACCAGTCTTAGGATCGTGCCACTCAAGCGGGAACACGGGGAAGCCCAGGCGGTCGCCGTCGCGCTTGCTCAGCTTGCCCTTTCCGTCCGGTTTGAGCAGCAGAGGCAGATGCGCAAAGCGCGGCATAGTGTCTTCCCAGCCGAAGGCTCTGTAAAGAAGCACGTGCAGCGGTGCGCTCGGCAGCCACTCCTCGCCACGGATAACGTGGCTGATCTCCATCAGGTGGTCGTCAACAATGTTTGCAAGGTGATATGTAGGAAGTTCGTCGGCGCTCTTATAAAGAACCTTGTCGTCAAGAATATCGCTCTTTATAACAACGTCGCCGCGTATCATGTCGTTAACGTGAACGTCCTCGCCCGGCTCAATCTTGAAGCGCACTACATACTGGTTGCCGTCGGCTATCAGTCTTTCAACCTCTTCGGCCGGCAATGTGAGCGAGTTGCGCATCATCATTCGCGTATGGGCATCATATTGGAAGTTCTTTATCTCCTGGCGTTTTGCCTCAAGCTCCTCGGGCGTGTCGAAGGCAATGTATGCCTTGCCGGCATCGAGCAGCTGGTCGACATATTTTCTGTATATCGCACGACGCTCGCTCTGACGGTAAGGACCATGTTCGCCGCCGAAGCTGACACCCTCGTCAAACTTGATGCCAAGCCATCTGAACGACTCTATGATATACTCCTCTGCGCCCGGAACAAAACGGTTTGAGTCTGTATCTTCTATTCTGAAAACGAAATCGCCGCCATGCTGACGGGCGAAAAGATAATTATACAATGCGGTACGTACGCCGCCTATATGCAACGCCCCGGTAGGACTTGGTGCAAAGCGCACCCTTACTTTTCTTTCTGCCATTTATTAATGAAGATAAGATAAATTTTGTGCAAAATTACAACTTTTTTAGCAAAGTGGCGTATTTTTTTATTATTTTCGCAGTGTAAAGCATTTAATACGAATAGAAATGGGCAAATTCAACAAAACTGACAAACATTATTTCAGAAACATCCTGACACGAGTGTCGCTGGTGGTTACGGCCGTGATCATCATCGTGGGCTTCCTTCCGCGCAACAGCGGACCGCAGTTCAGATACGACATAGGCAAGCCGTGGATGTACAGTTCGCTGATAGCCAAGTTCGACTTTCCTATCTACAAGACCGACGAGGCCATTAAGGGAGAGCAAGACAGCATAATAAAGGCCTTTGAGCCTTACTACAACTATAACACGGCTGTAGAGAAGGAGCAGATCGGCAAGTTTCTGAGCAAATACAAGGAGGGCATACCCGGACTGCCCTACAACTATGTTACGACCATTGCCGACAGGCTTCACCGCCTGTATCAGGCAGGAATAATGGACACGCCCGAATACTCAGAGATAAGCAAGGACACCACAAGCACCGTAAGGATTGTGAGCGGCAAGAAGGCCACCAACGCCGAAATAATGTGCATCTACTCGACGATGACGGCCTATGAACAGCTGTTCACCGACCAGAAGCTGGCCGAACAGAGGCAGATACTGCAGAAATGCAACCTGAACGAATATATACAGCCTAACCTCAACTATGACGAGGAGCGCAGCGAGACCGAGAAGGCCGACCTGCTCAGCACGATACCGCTGGCAAGCGGAATGGTGCTCAGCGGACAGAAGATAATAGACCGCGGCGAAATTGTAGACGACCACACGTACAGGGTGCTCAACTCGTTTGAGAAGGAGACGCAGAGGCGCAGCGCAACGGTGAGCGCCATACCGTCGACAATAGCCGGACAGATACTCTTCGTGGCCACGCTCATAATGCTGTTCACCACGTATCTCGGCCTGTTCCGCAAGGACTACTTTGAAAAGCCGCGCAGCATCACCATGCTCTACACGATGATAACGCTGTTCCCGATACTCGTGTCGGTGATGATGAGCCACAGCATACTGAACGTCTACGTGCTGCCGTTCACCATAGCACCGATATTCATACGCGTGTTCATGGACTCGCGAACGGCCTTCATATCGCACGTAACGATGATTCTGATATGTGCCGCCGCCGTGAAATATCAGTATGAGTTCATCATCGTGCAGCTTGTGGCGGGCCTCGTGGCCATCTATTCGCTGCGCGAACTGTCGCAGAGGGCGCAGCTGTTCAAGACGGCCGTGCTCGTGACGATAGGCAGCAGCGCCATGTATTTCGCGCTGCAGCTGATGCAGGACAACAACATCACGTCGATGGACCACAGCATGTATAAATACTTTATCGTGAACGGCGTGCTGCTGCTCTTTGCCTACCCGATGATGCTCATCATCGAGAAGGCGTTCGGGTTCATATCAAACGTTACGCTCATTGAGCTGTCAAACACCAGCAAAGACCTGCTGCGCCAGCTCAGCGAGGTGGCTCCGGGCACATTCCAGCACTCTGTCATGGTGAGCAACCTTGCCGCCGAGATAGCCAACAAGATCGGAGCTAAGGCGCAGCTCGTGAGAACTGGAGCCATGTATCACGACATAGGAAAGATGAAGAACCCGGCCTTCTTCACCGAAAACCAGGTGGGCACCAACCCGCTCGACAAGATGCCGCGCATAGAGGCGGCACAGATCGTGATAAGCCACGTAACCGAAGGACTGAAAATGGCTGAGAAGTTTAATCTGCCGAGCATAATCAAGGACTTTATAAACACTCACCACGGAAGCGGCAAGACAAAGTATTTCTACATATCGTACAAGAACGAACACCCCGACGAACCCGTGGACGACTCGCTCTTCACATATCCCGGCCCCGACCCGTTCACGCGCGAACAGGCCATACTGATGATGGCCGACACGGTGGAGGCGGCATCGAGATCGCTGCCTGAATACACCGAGGAAAGCATATCCAACCTGGTGAACAGGCTCATAGACCAGCAGGTGAGCGAGGGATACTTTGTCTACTGCCCGATAACCTTCCACGACATAGCCGTGGCTAAGCAGGTGCTGACGGAGCGACTGAAGTCGATATACCACACGCGCACAAGCTATCCGGAACTGGCAAAGAAAAACAACAAGACCGAAAACACGCAGCCCGCAAAGCAATAAGGGCCGACGGCACAGCTGAAAAAGGTCGCCAACGCTGTTGTAGATGCAGCGCCGGCGACCTTTTATTTATGCACGTGTATGACACAAAAACTTGCACACATCTATATATTTGTGCATTAACACGCCGCTATCTTGTTAATAAAAATTAAACAAAAGACTGCATTTTAGGAAATAAAGAACAAGAATGATACCTTTGCAGCCAATTTATTTAAGGTTATTAAAGATGAATAAAACAAAATTAATCTGCGCAGCTCTTGCACTGTCAGCAGCCGCAACGGCCAGCGCAGGCGGTATTCTTACTAACACCAATCAGAACATTGCTTTCCTGCGAAATCCGGCTCAGGATGCCGTGATCGGCATTGCCGGCGTGTACAGCAACCCTGCCGGAGTGGCGTTTATGAACAACGGATTCCATCTGTCGCTCAACATCCAGAACGCTCACCAGACACGTGAGATAACCTCAACGTTCGCTCCGTTTGCCTATGGAGCCAAGAACTTCGGCAACACCACCAAGACGTTCAAGGGCGAGGCCAACGCCCCAATCATACCGTCGATACAGGCGGCATACAACAAAAACAACTGGAGCTTCCAGTTTAACTTCGCCATCACGGGCGGAGGCGGCAAGTGTGTGTTCGACGACGGCCTGTCGTCGTTTGAGGGCAACATAGCCCTGCTGCCGCTGCTGTCGCAGAACCTCGACGTGCTGACAAACGAACTCGGACTGGGCTCGCTGGGCTTGCCCACGGTGTCGCAGTATGACATGGACACATACATGCGCGGACGCCAATACTATTACGGCTTTACGCTCGGAGCAGCACGCAAGCTGAACGACCACTGGTCGGTGTATCTGGGAGCACGTGTGCTATACGGCAACTCAAACTATTACGGCTACGTGAAGAACATCAAGGCCAACATAAACGGCGAGATGGTAAGCGCGCCCGAGACGTTCAAGAACCTCTCGGCACAGGCTGCCGTGGCTGTGGGCACATACACAGAGATGGCCAACATGTATCAGCAGGCAGGCGATATGGCCAACGCAGCCAAATATGCACAGCTGGCAAAGGACTATAAGGTGAAGGCCGTGATGCTGGGTGCGCTCGGCTCTGCCACAGAGGACGTAACGCTTAACTGCGACCAGACCGGATGGGGCATCGCGCCGATAATCGGTGTTGACTATAAGACGGGAGACTTTAACTTTGCAGCAAAGTATGAATTCAAGACGCGCATGCGCCTGAAGAACCGCTCTGCCAACAGCGAGAGCGCCAAGAACCTTGAGCAGCTCAACCGCTATACCGACGGAATAGAGGTGGCTGAAGACTCGCCGGCTCTGCTGACGCTGGGCGCGCAGTGGTCGCCGCTGCAGCAGCTGCGCATCTCTGCCGGATGGCACCACTACTTTGACACTGACGCAAAGCAGTTTGACAACCACCAGGACAAGCTCGGAGGCAACACCAACGAGTATCTCTTCGGTGCAGAATATGACATCAACAAGAGAGTGCAGGTGAGCGCCGGAGCGCAGTTTACGGAGTATGACTTCACCGACAGCTACATGGAGGACATCAGCTTCAACGTAAGCTCTTGCTCTGTGGGCCTGGGCGTGGGCATTAAGCTGACAGAGAAGATGAAGCTCAACCTGGCTTACTTCCAGACATTCTACAAGGACTACAAGCGCGAGACCAACGACTACTACAACATCTCCGGACTGGCCGGAAAGGTTATCGGCAACGTGGCCAACGAACTGCTGGGCCCAGAGGCTGCACAGGTGGCCGTAGACAAGACCACGGCACTGCTGACCACGCCTGACCCGTCGACAGGAAAGAGCATGCTTTACGGCGCCGACACGTTCACACGCACTAACCGTGTGTTCGGTATCGGACTTGACATCGACTTTTAATTCCTACGCAATGTAATGCAGCTGATTATCAGTGCGTTACGAGCATCATAATTTTACTTTTGCAAAAGGCCGCCTTTTATCGTCTAAAAGGTGGCCTTTTACATTGCAATATGTGGCCTTTTGGAAGGCAAAAGACCACATATTGGAAATACATATATAATCAACCATTTTTTCAGCGGCAACAGCAGGCTCTGCAGCCGGTTAAGAATGACGTGGTTAAACCTAAACCGGCATCATTATTCTGCCTGTTGTTTTACTTTATTCAGAGCATATTTCCGTCTGTTATTTAGCAGGCATAGTACGCCATGTCAAGAAAAACGGACAGAAAAGCGGCAACAGGAAACGGAAAGACGGCAGAGAGCCGGAATACACGAAACAGACAACACGATGTTCGGTCTGATGTCCTGATCGGGATTAAAGGGGGTCGACATCGAAGTAAATCTGAACAGAACGATACTTGGAGTCCTGCCCCATCAAGGCCTGTGCCTTGCGCAGATAGAGGCGCACCTTGGCAAGGTCGATGCCGTTTTCGAGCTTCAGCATAATCTTGCGTATGTTGAGCGTCTTAACCTTCGACACCGAAGGCTTGTCGGGACCGAGCACACGGCTGCCGAACCAGCCACGAAGTATGTCGCCGAGACGCATGGATGCGGAGGCCACCACGGCGTCGTCGCGATGCTTCAGAAAGACATATATCAGATGACAGAACGGCGGATAGCAGAACGCCTGGCGCTCCTCGAGCTGGTCGGCAAACAGTCCTTCGCAGTCGTTGCGCACCACCTGCGTTATGACAGGCAGCTGCGGACTCTTGGTCTGCAGTATCACGAGGCCCTGCTTGCCCTTGCGCCCGGCGCGTCCGGCCACCTGCGCCATCATCATGAAGGCATGCTCGTAGGCACGGAAGTCGGGATAGTTGAGCATGCTGTCGGCATTCAATATGCCTACCACGCTCACCTTGTCGAAGTCGAGGCCCTTGCTCACCATCTGCGTACCTATCAGAATGTCGGTCTTATGCGCCGAGAAGTCGCTTATCAGCCTCTCATAGGCGTTGCGCGTGCGGGTGGTGTCGAGGTCCATGCGTGCCACGCGGGCATCGGGAAACAGCTCCATCACGTAGTCTTCCACCTTCTCCGTGCCATATCCTCGCCCAAGCAGGTTGCGGCTTCCGCAGCAGGGACACACCTCGGGCACGGTGTATGTCGTGCCGCAATAGTGGCACGTAAGCTGTCCGAGGCTCTTATGGTATGTGAGCGACACGTCGCACTTGTCGCAGTGTGGCACCCATCCGCACTCGCGGCACTCTATCATCGGCGCGAAGCCGCGGCGGTTCTGAAACAGTATGGCCTGCTCGCCGTTGTCCAAGGCCTTGCGCACGGCTGCCATCAGGCGGGGCGAGAACGGACCACTCATCATCTTGCGGCGCTGCAGGTCTTTAATGTCCACCACCTCAATCTCGGGCAGGCGTATGTCGTTATAACGCTGCATAAGGCTCACCAGGCCAAACTTGCCCGTATGGGCGTTGTTCCAGCTCTCGAGCGAAGGCGTGGCAGAGCCGAGCAGCACCTTTGCGCCAAACTTGCGCGCAAGCATTATGGCCACGCTGCGGGCATGATAGCGCGGGGCGGGGTCTTGCTGCTTGAACGACGTCTCGTGCTCCTCGTCGATGATGACAAGGCCGAGATTGGTGAACGGCAGGAGCACGGCCGAGCGCGCACCGAGTATCACGTCGTAGGGCGCGGCAGACAGCTGCTTCTTCCATATCTCCACGCGCTCGGCGTCGGAATACTTTGAATGGTATATGCCGAGGCGGTTGCCGAACACACGCTGAAGGCGCTGGCGTATCTGCACGGTGAGCGCTATCTCAGGCAGCAGATAGAGCACCTGCTGCCCGCGCTCGATGGCCTGGCTGATGAGATGTATGTAGATTTCTGTCTTGCCGCTCGACGTTACGCCGTGGAGCAGCACCACGTTTTTTTTCAGAAAGCTGAAAACTATGTTGTTGTAGGCCGTCTGCTGAGCCTCGTTGAGCGGCTTTATCAGCTCGGGATGCGGCTCTCCGGCATTGTTCAGCCGGCCTATCTCGCGCTCGTAGGTGTTCAGGAATTTTCTTACGACAAGATTTCTGAACACTGCCGAAGTGCAGTGTGTCTCGTTCATAAGCTCGTCGCGGCTCACCTCGGCCACGGGTTCGGCACATGTGTCGCCGCTTATGGTGTCCCAGTGAGAGAGCGTGAGGAATGTCTCAAACACCTTAAGCTGGGCCGTAGCACGCTTCAGCACGTCGAGAGCCACACGTATGGCGCGTTCGCTGTGATATTCGGGCGCAAGCGACACATAGGTCTCGGTCTTTGCCGTGTATCCGTCCTCGCTCTTGAGTCCCGACGGCAGGGCAGCGTTCATCACGTCGCCAACAGACGACAGATAGTAGTCGGCCATCCATCGCCACAGCTCAAGCTGCACGGCATTGACCACGGGAGCGTCGTCCATCACGGTAGATATGTCCTTAACATTGAAGTCGGGCTTGTTGTTGTGTGTCCTCACCACCAGCCCCACGTATGTCTTGCTCTTGCCAAACGGCACGAGCACCCTTATGCCCTGCCCCACGCGTCCGGCAAGACTGTCGGGCACGGAGTAGGTGAACAGGCTGTCGAGCGGCAGCGGAAGTATGATATCTGCGTAAGTCATCTGTTGTGCAAAAATACAGAATTATGCCCAAATGCACAAAAGATGAAAGTGCTTGTTTGCACAAAAACCATAAATGGCTGAATAAAGAGGAACAAAAAAAGGAGACATTTCATGCCGACGCAGAAATGTCTCCAACTGAATTATTCTATGCTTTTAAAGAATTTGCCCGGATCAGAAATAGTAGGCAGCAGAAATCTGCCATGTGTTTGAACGGCCGCGAAATAAGCTCTCAGCACCATCAAGGACAGTCACTTCGCCTGTCTTGCCGCAAACGATGTTATAGTTGGCACCAACCTGCAGATGGCCTAACAACATTACACCTGCACCAACGTTGACACTGAAGTTAGAGGTGTTGAGTCTCCATTCTGCCGCATCCTTATACAGGCTCTGGATCTTGTCGCCGACGTTGAATCCAAACTGAGGTCCGGCTGCGAGATAAACGGCAGCAAGGCTTCCCAAGCCGATGTCATAACGGAGGTTGATAGGAATATTGATTGACTTCTGCTTCAGTCTTGTTGACACCAGAGTGTTGTCGTCTGCCTCAACATTGACCTCGCCTTCACGCTGGTCGTAGAGCGCAGAAGCATCGATGCCAAGGCCTACGATGGGGAGTGTGAACTTGATAGTCGGACCGATGAAGAATCCGGTGCGGTTTGATGTCTCGAATACATCATTACTGAGCGACATGTCTGTGATGTTAAGACCACCCTTGATACCAAACTTCAGCTGTGCGTTTGCCGGCACGGCGAAATAGGTTGCCGCTACAAGAACAATCAGTGTAAATAACTTTTTCATAAGCTTTCATTTTAAGTGTTTATAAATTTGGCTGCCCCGTCGTGGGGCAGTCGTTATCTTGTATTATATCAGTGTCTCTGTCTGCGCACCGTAACGCGTGCTGCCGATGATGAGCCTGAAGAGCTCTTGCTCGACGAACGGCTCTTCTTCACCGTTGTAGACGAGCGGCGGTTCTTCTTCACCTTCTTGCCCTTCACCTTCACTTCGGCCTTTGCAATGCTGTCGAGCGAGTCCTTGCGTGCCTGGTCGCCCCAGATGTTTTTCTCAAAGGCGGCAAGCTCGCCCTCAATGCGCTTCTGCTCCTTGATCATGGCAGAGTCAGTGTGGCAATACTGGCTGAGTGTCTTGCCAAGCATGTTCGTGGTCTTGTATATCTTGCCCTTATACATGTTGCGCGTAAAATAGTCGTCCATGCTCATCGTGGCGGCATTGTTGAGATTGCTCGTCATTATTATCTGCTTGCTCAGATAAGGAGCCAGGTCGTCGTATTTCACCCAGAAAAGCGGATACTTCTGCGCTCCGTCGCCGAAGTCGTCCTCACGCGACATGATAGGACACAGCGCCAAGACCTTTGTATGGAAGGTGGCAGAAGCCTGGTCGTAATATGCGCTTTCTTTCACATAGAACGACTTAACCTCGCGCGACGGAATGTCGCTGTTGTCAAGACGCACGCGGCCTCCGTTGCGTTCGTAGTATATGTGATAGTTGTCGAGAAAGGCCAGGGGCTTTACACGGGCTGAATCGGTGAACACCTCGTTGCCGTCCAGACGGTACTCATACGCCTTTATGTCGCCACGCATCATCAGCTTGAAGATGTATGTGAACAGGTTCATCTGCGAACCTACAGGCTCTACCGGATAATAAAGGCCGGCATTGGCGTCCTCCTCGAGATTAATCTCACGGTAAATGTCGCGACGCCACACCACATCCTCAGACATGCGGGCTGCCGTCGGATAAGAGATGCGGGCACGGGTGGTAAGCGTCTGTGCGTTCGACTCGTTTTTCTGCTGCTGTTGTCTGCGGCGCGCCGCCGGCTGTGCAGACGCCTCTGCCATGCATGCTGCCAGCAAAAGCAGCACTGCGCACACACGCAAGGTGGGTCCGCCAGCCACCGTCTTGTGGCCATTTGCTATCTTCTTAAAGAACATGAATCTTGTCATACTTATGTTTTTATTTTTATCTCAGCCCGGGTCTGCTGTCCGGCCTCGGGCAAGAGAACTATTTCACAATAACTTCCATTGTCGACGGCAGCGTGCGCTTAATTCCGTCGGGACCTACGGCTGTGATGCGGGTGATATAGAACCGCTTGTTGCGCGACAGTCCGCGGAAGGTCTCCCGCTGGCGTTGCGTGAACGAATCTCCATTAGAAACCATTGGCACAGCGTTACCCATGTTGTCGTAGAACACGGTCTCAAAACTCAGCACCTTGAACGGAATGTCGAGCAGTCCGTCGTCAATGGCGGCCTTGATGCCTCCTACCGACATGAGCGAAGCCTTGGCCAAGCCGCCCGTACGGAAACGGTTGTCGCCGATGGCGATGTATGGTGTAGGATCAGGAAGCTTGCGCACATGGAACGTAAACTGGCCTACCGGCTTGGCGCTGCCTGTCTGCAGCGACATTACGTTTATCGTTACATCCTTTCCTACGGCAGTCGGACGGGCTATATACTTGCCCGGACCCACTGGCTGAAGCGTGCCGCCGCTCATCGATGCCGATACTTTGTTGAGCGGAACGCCCGGGATGCTTATGCTGATAGGATTGCTGTAGCCTGCATAAAGCACATTCATGAGGTCGGCAGAAACCGTTGCGCTGGGGTCAACCACTGTGTACTTCTGTGAGAAATCACGGCGAATCACATCGCCGCTGCCGTTGCGCATTGTGATATAACCAGTGAGATTAAAGTCGCCGGTGCGTCCGGTTACAATCTCATAGGTATTGTTGCGCAGGTTCATCTGCCTTCCGCCGATGTATATCTGTGGCTGCTGCGTAGTGTCTACAGCTGCCATCACGATCTGAGCCGAGAACTTGTCGCCGCGCACTATCGTCTGTGCATTGGGTATCACAAAAGCACTTAGCTTGTTGACGCGTATGTCTTTCATGTCGATATTGGCCACAAGAGTGTGCAACACCTCGCCTTCAGCATAGCGGACATCGCTCTGCAGCTTGGTCAGAAGCGTAACAGCCGCTGCCACAGGCATATCCTCGAACATGTATTCCTGCCAGTTTTTACCCATTGTCCGCGCGTTCTTGGGCAATGTCGTGGTAAGATTGCTGGCTATGATTGCTTTCTGACGCTCGTCGGTAACCATCTTCAGGATGCGCTCACGGAATGAGTTGATGGCGTTGAAGAGCTGTTCGCCCTTGCCCGAAGCAGGCGAAAGCATTATCTGGTTGGCAGCTTCGAGGTTTTCTTTGTTCTTTATATTAAGCACGTCGCCTTTTTCTCCGTCAGCCTCTTTCACAATAGCCTCCTTCAGCTGCTGTGCAAAGTTGAACAGCGAGTCGCTCATCTGCTTGACGGCAGTGGCCTTCTCAAACCATGCCTTCACTTTCTGAGGGTTTGATTTCATCTGAGTCTCGAAGTCGCCATAAAGCGATTCGTTCTCTGACGAAGCGTTTGAGGTGGTGCGGTGAAGGCTCTCCTCCACAATAGAGAAGCCCTCGAGCACTTCGGTCGAGACGTTAAGCGCAAGCATGGCCATGAGGACGACATACATGAGGTTTATCATCTTCTGGCGTGGAGATACCGGTCTTTTCTTTATTGCCATTGCCTTGCGTTTTTATACTTCTGCGTTGTTTCCGTTGTTTGTTGCTGCGCGCATGTTTACGGTCATGGCCTCTATCATGCGGGCATAAATCTTGTTAAGCTGTTCTATCTGTGAAGCCATCTTGCGCGACTGCTCGTTTATCTGGTCGATAGTGCCGATCTGAGAGCTTGCGCCCTTAAGCTGCATCTCGTAAACCTTGCATATACCGGTGAGAGTGCGGTTGAGATTTTCCATCTCCTCTGAGTCGCGTGTAAGACGTGCGCTCTGCTCCGACACCTTGGCCAGCATGTCTGTAAGTTTCTTGAGTTCTTCAACATAGTTGCTTGTAGCTTCTTCCATCTCAGGCGATACCTGCTGCTGGGCTGTTATCCAGCCTGTAGAAGGCTGCTGAGCGGGCATTCCCTGCGGAGCAGTTCCTGCTGCAGCGGCATATGGCTGGCCTGCAACGAACTCGCCGTCGGCAGACGACTGGCCTCCGGCTGACGGCTGAACGCTGTCGTCAGAAGAAGCAACAGCTGCCGAAGCAGGCTGCGGCTGAGCACCGCCACCATTGATATAAACCACATTTCCGCCCTGAACGCCACCACCGGCAACACGCGGAGCAGCCGCCGGAGAGTCAAACCCGTCGGCATCAGCCATGTCAAGTTCTTCGTCGCCATACTCTTCCTCAGCAATATGAGTGGGTATTTCCTTGCCTATGGCAGTCTTGTCGAAAGGACGGTCGAAGGCCGAAATGAAGAACACTATAACCTCAGTGCCCATACCGAAGTACAACATGATGTTGGCTCCGGGAAGGTGAGTGAGCTTGAACAATGTACCAAGGATAACGATAGACGCACCCCAACTGTAAGCGTAGTTCAGGAACGTTTGTCCCGGTACGCTGTCGAGCCACCTCTGCAGGCGGTAGATGATATTATATTTGCTGTATTCTGTCATGTCTTACTTCTTTTTCTGTTTTGAACTTGTTGTGCTTGCCAGACTTCTGACACAGCGGAAACCGATGTAGCAACGGGGCTGATTCTGATACTCCCATGTACGCCATGCCGAACGTATGTACGACTCGGGGTCTTTCCAAGAACCTCCGCGCACGCTCTTCTTCTTGAGCTTGTAGGGGTCTTCCTTGGCAGCGTTGTAGCGCAGCTCGGGGTTAAGGTCGTTCATGGCGTCGATACCTGCCTCGGTATATGTGGTGCTGGTCCACTCCGCCACGTTGCCCGCCATGTCGAACAGTCCGTTTGAATTAGACGAGAAAATGCCCACACGGCTGGTTATAAGGTTGCCGTCTTCGGTATAGTTGCCGCGGTCGGGCTTGAAGTTGGCAAAGAAACAGCCCTTGTCGTTCTTAACGTCGACAGTCTCCCAGGGGAACTCTGTGCCTTCCTTTCCGCGTGCGGCATACTCCCATTCGGCCTCTGTGGGCAGGCGATAGCGCTGTATGTAGCGTGCCTCGCCGCCAAGACCCTTGAGCAGATAGTCGGTACGCCATGCGCAGAACGCGTTGGCCTGCTCCCATGTTACGCCCACAACGGGATAGTCGTTATATGTAGGACTGCTGAAATAAAGGCGCATATAGGTCTCGTTGTCAGAGTTGACAAAGTCGTTTACCCAGCATGTTGTGTCAGGATATACGTTGACGATGTATGTGTTGAGGAAGTCCCACGGGCCGCTGAGAGGGCGGTCGATGGTCTGTCTTACGATGCGTCCTTCGTCGTCGATGTAAGCAGTGTCCTTTGAAATCATCACCACTTCGTCGGGATTAACCGGTATATCGGTGTTGAGGTTGCGCTCAGCAGGGTTAAGTCTGTTGCGGCGCAGCGCAGCGGCTGTATAGTCGTAGACCTCATAACGGTAGTTCATCTGGCTGGCGTCGAGCATCTTCTCTCCGGTAACGGGATTTGTAACGTAGAGACTCTCGATGGCTCTCAGCTCGTCCTCGTTGGGCTTTCGCGGCAACGGTTTCTTCCAGTTGAGGTGCGGGGTTACGGGGTCGCCGTTCTTGTCTTCGGTTATCATGTAGCTCTCGTCGCCGCCATAAGACGGGTCGGCAAGACGAGTGCGGAGGATAGAGTCGCGCACCCAGAACACAAACTGCTTGTACTCAGAGTTTGTAACCTCGGTTTCGTCCATCCAGAAACCGTCAACCGATATTTCCTTTACCGGAGTCTGCTTTCCCCACAGGCTGTCTTCTTTCTCCATACCCATCTTGAGGAAGCCTCGCTTTATAAGTGTCATTCCGTAAGGCGTAGGCTCGGTGAAGGCACGCCCGCCTACTCCTACCACCTCGCCTCCGCGTCCTACCGACGCGGAGCGTCCGCCGAAGCATGCAGAGAGCGTGGTGAGCACTATCACGCCAAGGGCAATTATTGTATTTATCTTTTTCATATCTTATAATATTCTCACGCTTTTATGTTTATTCTTTCCTTTTTTATAAAGGTTGAGTGTAGTCTGATATCCGATGAAAAGCTCGTGGCTGCCGTTGCCCATGTTGATGGCCGAGGTGTACACCTCATAGCTGTAGCCTATGTTGATGCCGTGGAAGCTGCCGCCCACCAGCACCGTAACCGAGTTTGTGGGGCTGTAAGACACGCCCCCGTAGAGCATTTTCTTGTCGTTTGTATAGACCAGCCGGCCCGACACGTCGCCTCTCCAGGCCACCCCGTCGGTGCGCAGCAGCACAGACGGATGTATTGTAAGAAACGGATTTCTTAGTTTAATATTGTATCCGCCGGTCAAATAAAATGTAGGATCTATCTGCAATTCGTTTGTTTCGCCCAGTTCAACCAGCGGAGCGGTGAGGTGCTGGGCCGACACGCCCACATACCAGGGGCCGTGCGTGTAATAAAGTCCGAAGCCCACGTCGAAGGCGCTTCCGTTGACGTCAGATGTGGTGAAGGCCGGGTCGCTCGAGTCTTCAATGTCGAGCTTCGATCCGTCGAAGCCCTCGCTGAGCAGCCCCAGCTGTACGCCCGCACTTATCATTCCGCCGAAGAGCTTGTGCTTGTAGGCATACTGCAGCGCCAGGCGCTGATGTGTGAACAGACCTATCTGGTCGTTGAAGAGCGAGAGGCCCACGCCGTGATAGTTCTTAAGGAAATACAGCGGCATGTCGGCGCCCACGTACATTGAGCGCGGATTGTTCTCGAATCCTGCAAAGCTGAGGGCATACACCGCCGCAATGTTTAGCTTTGAGGCCTTGCCCACCGAGCCCGGGTTATAGTAAGGCTCAAGGTCCCAGTAGTGACTGAAAGACGCGTCATACTGCGCGCTGACCCTTGCCGAGGCCAGCATCATCACTGTTAATATGGTTAAAAGACGTATTCGCACGACAATATAACGCAAGCCATGCAATTTTATTGTATGCAAAAGGGCGGCTCTTTTTCTCTGAGCTGCCCTTTTTTATCAAATTAAATCAATATTCGTCTTCATTAAAAGTAAATATTTTACCATCTATAAAATCAAGTCATTTAACTTCCTTAAGACAAAGAATCTAGATAAACATATCAAAATGATGTTAATCTAACATAGATTTAGTATAAATAATTATTTTCTTATAAAAGAATTCCTCAAATTCATAAAATGTAAAATTCAAATGTTTTTGTATAAATTATATCATAATAAATTTTATTAGTTATTTATTACAATTTATAACGAGCAAGCTAGTCGAAATCCAATTACGCTTATTTCATTCATATTAAATGTAGAGATATTATCAATCTTACAATAATTTTCTTTATCATGCGCACATCCACCACACACGAAACCAATATCATAAGATTTCATTGGAATTGAGTATTTATTTTTTTCATCTAATACGATTTCCCACACTTTATCAGACATATCATTAATTTTTTCTGGAAATAAAGCTTCATATTTTTCATCTAATACAATTTCCCACACATTACCAGACATATCATATAGACCAAGTTCATTAGGTTTCTTTTTACCTACATCATGTATTTTATGTTCTGAATTATACCTGCACCATGCCACTTCTTCTAAATCATCACTACCGGCAAACTTAAAGCCTTTACTTTTATTCCCCCCCTTGGCTGCATATATCCATTCTTTTACAGTAGGTAGTCTAAAATGCAATCCTGATATATGTGACAAACGATTTATAAATAATTGTATTTTTTCAGGAGAGACACCAGTAACTGGACATCTAGCATTTCCTGAATATAAATTCATTAATTCTTTCCATTGATACCATTGTACTGTAGTTTTTCCTATATAAAAATCCCCTTGTGCTGACTCAACCTTTATAAGTTCTATAATTGGATCCGTGGAATGATATATATTTGTTTTTATCTTAATTGAGCAATCTGTAATCTCAACTTTAACAACTTCTTTTTTATAAGAATCTATAGTATCTAAAATGTTCTCCCAAATATAATCAGCATCACGCGTTGTCCGACTCACAAGATTTTGATAGTCCTCACAATCGGCATAATACGATAGCTTATTTGTAAGGAACTTACGTATAAGTTTTTCCATAGGCCATGAAATATCATCCAATGTCCTACAATAAAGTTCTGTCTGTTCTGGGGTTAGACCAAGTCCAGGATGAAAAATGATATTACTAATAAAACCTGAAGGAACTACAGGAAAACCTATTAATCGAACAAAAAGCTCTTCACATTTATTACCAAAACAATTTTCACCATCAGCTCTTTGTATATTTGCTAATAAAGCACAAAAATATTGCCAACATACTCTAAAATACACATCTTTTTCTTTAGTATCTGACAATTTTTCAAATGCTACATAAGGATGTGGTTTAGCAAAAACAAAACCATTATTATACGTAGCTTCTATTTTTAGAAGAAAATTTTTAAAATCTTTTTCGTACCCATTTTTTTTATCTAAAAAATAATCAAATGCCTTACATTTTGGTGATTTTGGATATTGTTTACGCACCCACTCACGATATCCGATAAGAGATTTTGGGTCAACACTATATATTTTAAATACTCCAGACTCCCAATTTATTCCATATTCTACTACATGCCAAAAAGAATCAAAATCAGCATAACGATTTTTTATTTGAGTCAATAAATAGATATAATATTTATTACCTAATAAATTATCATCATTACCCTCAATAAAAGCCCTCATGTACTCCTTTATGTAATCGTTGGCCCAATATATAATATCTGTCAATTCTTTGCGTAGTTTTTTATCAAAAGGGATGAGTCTAAAATTTCTCAATTGATACCAAGTTCCACTTGGACCTCCAGCATCTGCCAAAACAAGAGGATACCCCATAATACGACAAAATGCTTCACAACTTTCAAATGTGAGACCTTTATCCGCCAAATGACTAAAAATATTTTCAAACTCAAGAATATATGCAAGACATGTTACAAAGAATAACTTATCATTCGAACAGCCACTATCCCAAAATTTAGAGCTTTTAGTGAACGAGTGATATATTTTATATTCTTCTTTAGGATTGTTCCAAAATCTATGGCATGCATCATAAGTTCTTAAAAATTGACAAAAATCCTCTCTAAATTGTTTTGTATAATATAAACAGAAATCCTTTTCGCTATACAATGTTTCCATAAAGATCTAAGGTTTAGTTAATAAATACTTAATTGAAAAATTCAAATTAATTAAGATAATTACTTAATACTGTCAAAACTTAAAAACATCAACGCACTAGATATTTTTATCTACTGCGTTGATATTACTTATTTAGCTATCTAAAAGCTATCAATATTCGTCTTCATTAAACAAGAAATCCTCCTTGGTAGGATAGTCTGGCCATATATCCTCGATGCTCTCGTAAACATCGCCCTCGTCTTCTATTTCCTGCAGATTTTCCAGCACTTCCAGAGGAGCACCCGAGCGGACTGCATAGTCGATTAACTCGTCTTTTGTTGCGGGCCACGGTGCATCTTCGAGTTTTGAAGCTAATTCAAGTGTCCAATACATAACCTTTAAAATTTACGTTTTTAATCACCCACAAAAGTACTATATTTTTTCTTATTTGCAAGGTTTCTTCCAGATTTTTTCTCTCACTCCGTAAATAAAGTTTAATTTTCTCGCCAATACGAAAAGATAATCCGACAAACGGTTCACATACTGCAGCACCTCGGGGTCGAGCTCGGTCATCTCGTTGAGCTTGAATATGCGGCGCTCTGCCCTGCGGCACACCGTGCGGCACACGTGGGCAAGGGCTGCTCCGTGTGATCCTCCGGGCAGGATGAACGTTGTCTGCGGAGGTATGTTGGCCGTGATGATGTCAATCTCCTCCTCGACGGCTGTAACTTCTTCCGGATTAAGCGTGTACGACGGCGCAAGGGCTGTCTGTGTCTTGTCGGTGGCCAGATACGAGCATACGGTAAAGAGGTTGCGCTGTATTCTGTAGATAAATTCCTTGTCCTCGCCATCCTTCAAGAAAGAAGCCAGCATGCCGAGATGGGCGCTGAGCTCGTCGACTGTGCCGTAGGCCTCAATGCGTGCGTTTGTTTTCTCTACTCTGACACCTCCCACCAAGCTTGTGGTGCCTTTATCGCCGGTCTTTGTATATACCTTCGTCATCTTCATAGCCATAATGGATTTAAAAGTTAATTATGTAATTTTGTTTATAACGTTTCTCGTCGAAAAACATAAGTCCGCAGTAATACAGGTCGAACGTAACCACGCCGGGCTCATCGCTCACTATGCGCCGCCATATGCCGCGCGCATTGCTGTCGGAATGTATGCCGTGAACCATCACCGCCGAACCGGCACGGGCCACACTGCATATGGAGGCCAGCTGGTCGGCAAGCCCGCTGCACGGAACGAGCCTTGCCACGAAGCGGCCGCCGCAGCCGCCAATCATGTCGGAAAGGCGCACGGGCGACAAGGCCGAACTGACGCTCTCGATGCGCGCCTTGCGGCATCCGGCACCGAAATATGCGCCGTAAGCGCCGCCGGCATCGTCGAAGTTGACAACGAGCGAGGGCTGCACGCTGTTGGCAAGCCTGAGGCACAGTTCGCACATCTTGCGCTCCACCACGCCCAGGCCGGGATAGCTCAGCGCCAGGTCGTCGTAGGCGTAATAGGGATAATGCTCGTTGATGACATAGCGCACCATGCGGTAGGCCCACGGCGACTGCACGCCAAAGCCGCGGCTATGGCGCATGCGGCTCAGCCATACAAGCATGCGCCGCAGCTTGCCGCATGAACTTGCCGCACTGTATGTCGTCTTATCTGTAGTCATCATGTTATCGCCTTTGCCAAAGTCGGACACATTAATATAATATACAGCATGCATTGGCGCTAACCTGCCGCCGGCAATAATGCCCGGAGACACCGGTGCCATACACTGACAAAGCATAAGCCACCCAACAGCAAAGTTGTTTTTCATATTGCGCCGTTGCCGTGTTGTAATATGCAAATATATATATTTTTATTCGAAAAAAGCATTTTTATTCAAAAAAATGCGACATTCTGTGATAATACATCACTTTGCAGCCGTCTGACCTCACCATAAGTCACTGAAAGCATCTGCAAGGCCGCCGGCTGCGCGACGTAACGCCACTGACATGGCGCAGGCTGCCCCTGCCGCCCATCAGGCCGTGCGCGGCACAGCCAAAAGGCCACCTTTCGGTTCCTAAAAGGTATGCTTTCAGCCTCTAAAAGGCCGTCTTTTGCACGCTAAAAGGTGACCTTTTGCAACGCATTGAATATCAAGGCGTTACAGCGGCAGCATTTTCCGTCATCCCAAACGGCCGTCAGGGCGTGCCGGTTGCATCGCTTACGCTGTTTTCACAGCCGGTAAAAGTGCCTCTCCGGGCATGGTGACGGCCTTTCTGTTTGCATCCGTACAGCATTTCATTTTTACGCAGGCTGAAGATATTAAGTATCTGTATGACACCTATAACACACCATATCCGACATTATGTCGACAATAACGGCAATATCACTTGCCAAATTCAGAATAATTGCATATATTTGCCGTATGTAAGTATTTTACCGGCATAAAGATACAGACATATATTTATTTAGATTTAACTAAAAACGGCAGACTATGAACGACGGCAACACTGGCATACGCCCACATGAAGGCGGCTGACACATGGCAACAGCGAAAGGCTCTGACTGAAAGCAAGACAACACAAACTCAGCTTGCAGCCAAAAGCTGACGCCGCACTAAAGCGGCAGCTGCAACACATGTTTACCGTAGCAGACAACACATCAAGCAACCCCACAAAATCGTAATAACATGAGAAACATAATATTAATACTGTCCCTTATGGCATGCACGGCCGGAACAGCCGCGGCTCAGACCGACTCGCTCGAGGTGGACACAACGCTGACACTGGGCGAAATAACGGTGAAGGGCATGAGAGTGATAAAGAAGGTTGACCGGCAGCTGATAATACCTACGAAGGAGATGGTGAAGGCGTCGTCGAACGGATTTGAACTGCTCAACCTCATGACGCTCGACGGCATAAGGGTAGACCCCGTGATGCAGACCGTGTCGAGCATGGAGGGCGGCTCGGTGCAGGTGCGCATCAACGACATCGTGGCCAGCACGCAGGACATCATGGCGCTCAGACCCGACGAGGTGGTGCGAGTAGAATATATCGACAACCCAGGAATAAGATACTCTGACAGCGGACTGAAGGCCGTGATTAACTATGTGGTGAAGCGGCGCAGCGCGGGCTACGTGGGCGGAGCAAGCACGATGCAGGCCTTTGCCACGGGATTCAACAACAGCAGCGCTTACTTTAAATATAACTACAAGAAGTCGGAGTTCAGCATTAATTACGGATTCAGCTACCGTGGCTACGACGAGCGCAGCATCAGCAACAACAGCACTTACTATCTGCCCGACGGAACGCAGAAGAGCGTAAACTATATAGGCTACAACTCTGATTTCATGTACACGATGAACAATCTGCAGCTGGGCTACAGCCTGGCCGACCCCGGCAAGTATGTGTTCGACGTGCGCTTATTCTACAACAACTACAACAGTCCCAACAGAGACATGCGCCAGCTGGTGCAGGAGACGGGGCAGCCCGACAGGTATCTCTACAACAAGGTGGTGAACAAAGACCGCACGCCGTCGCTCGACATCTACTACTCGGTCAACCTGCCGCACAACCAGAACATCATGGCAAACCTTGTGGGCACGTACATCGGCACCGACTACAAATACCTGATGAGCAATTATCTCTTCGACGAGTCGCCTGAGCAGTCGGTCAAGTCAGAGCCGCTGAGCGACTACAGCTATATTGCCGACGGACGCAAATACTCGCTGATTGGCGAGGCAATGTATACCAAGACCATGAAGAAGACAGCCTTCACGGCTGGGGCGAGATACTCTGTGAGCAGGACAGAAAACGACTACTCGGGCACCAATGAGACCGACGCACACCTCAACTCTGACAACCTGTATATGTTTGCGCAGCTGCAGGGCAACCTCAGCGTGATAAACTATCAGGCAGGCATAGGTGCCAGCTACACATCGATACATCAGGGCGAGACAGGATTCAACAAATGGACGGCAAGGCCGCAGCTTAGCCTCTCGACAAGTGCGATAAAGAATGTATTCATCAGATACAGCGGAAGCATGGGACAGAACATGCCGTCGCTGTCGCAGCTCACGGAGGTAAAGCAGTATATGAACGAGGCTGTGGCCTACGACGGCAACAGAAATCTGACGCCATACAACTCTTACAACAACAGTCTTATGGTAAGCTGGTCGATGCCCGTCTTCGACTTCCGCCTTACCGGCAGCTGGTATTATGCGCCCGACATCATTATGAACACCTACAGCCCGGTGATGCAGGAAGACGGAACATACGTCATAACAGCAAGACCTGAAAACCAGGAGAGCTTCACACAGAAAACCGTTGCGGCCAACCTGATACTGCGCCCGATAAAGAACGTGCTCAACATAGCGTTGTATGGCAGCTATAACAGATACGAAAGCCGCGGACTTAGCTACTCGCACAACTTCAACGCATGGCGCTGGAGGGCTTCGGCTTATCTGATGCTGGGCAACTGGAGCGCGTCGGCCGACATATACAATGCTCCGAAAAGTTTCTTCGGCGAGAGCATGACGGGAGGCGAGCGCAACTTCAACCTTAACGTAAGCTACAAATACAAGAACCTTCAGGTGGGCGTCGGCGGCATCCTCGTAGGCTATGCGCAGGGCAACATATACGAGAGCAGCACCACAAGCCGCTATTATAAGAACACGGGAGTTACGCAGATAAAGGACAACGGCAACATGATATATTTCACTCTGTCGTACAACTTCAGCCACGGACGCAAGTATAAGGCCGACCAGCGCAGGCTGAGCAACAGCGACAACGACAACGGTATAAGATAATGTCCGACAAGGTGTACTTACAGTCTTTAGCCGCCCTCGCAGCCACGCCATTCCGCTTATGCCGTTCATGGCAAGCTAAGGCGGCACAGATGCGGGACAAATAGTTTAGCACGAAGCGTTATTAGTATTCCGTCCGTATTTTTGCTTTATATCGAGCGGATTTTCGTCAGTCATTTTGCAGGCACAAAAGGCCAAGTCAAGAAGAGTCTGACGAAAATCCGCTCAATAGAAACAGAAAGGCTGACTGAAAGCATGGATGCACAAAACAGATAAAGCCATGTGCGGCCGAATGACAGATTTGGGATTAGATACAGCGCCCCTGCATGTCAGCGTTTTCGGGTTTTCACCTGCATAAAGCGCCGTGCAGGGGCACATTTTCGTACCGCATGAATAGCGGTTGGCCCTAACCTCTGTCATGATTCATGTCAAGACCGTTGCATAAAAACGCCGCAGGGCTTTGCCGTTAACGTGTTTTCTTATTATATTTGCAAAGACATTAAGAAAACAAAGATATGAAATCATTAAGGGAATTATACAGGATAGGTAAAGGCCCGTCGAGCAGTCATACAATGGGGCCGCAGAAAGCAGCTAAGATTTTTTTGGAGAAGAACCCTTCAGCCAAGCAGTTTAAGGTTACTCTATACGGCAGTCTGGCAGCCACAGGCAAAGGCCACATGACAGACACGGCCATCATAGAAGTGCTGTCGGCAGCGGCTCCGGTAGAAATCGACTGGCAGCCGTCGGTGTTTCTGCCCTATCATCCCAACGGAATGAAATTTGTTGCTTATGCCGATGAAGATAAAGTGACAGACGAGTGGACCGTCTACAGCATCGGCGGAGGCGCCCTGTCTGAAGGCAAGGGCCGCGACGACATGTTCAATACGCCCGAGGTGTACGACATGAACACCATGAGCGACATCATGAACTGGTGTTACGAGACGGGACGCAACTATTGGGAATATGTCGACCAGTGTGAGGATTCAGGCTTCTGGGACTATCTTCTCGAGGTATGGCACATGATGCAGCAGGCAGTAGAGCGTGGTCTTAACCACGAAGGACGTTTGCCCGGTCCGCTCAATCTCACCCGCAAGGCTCCCACTTATTATGTCAAGGCTTCAGGCTACAAGCAGTCGCTGCAGTCGAGAGGTCTGGTCTATGCCTACGCGCTGGCTGTAAGCGAGGAGAACGCTTCGGGCGGCACCATCGTAACAGCTCCCACCTGCGGCGCCAGCGGTGTGCTCCCAGCCGTGTTGTATCATCTTTCGAGAGGCCACAACTTCAATGACACCCGCATACTTCATGCCCTTGCCACAGCCGGACTTATCGGCAACATCGTAAAGAAGAATGCCTCAATCTCAGGAGCCGACGTAGGCTGCCAAGGCGAGGTAGGCGTTGCTTGCGCCATGGCATCAGGAGCAGCATGCCAGCTGTTCGGCGGCAGTCCGTCGCAGATTGAGTATGCAGCAGAGATGGGTCTTGAGCATCACCTCGGCATGACGTGCGACCCTGTGTGCGGACTTGTGCAGATTCCGTGCATCGAGCGTAATGCCTACGCTGCAGCAAGAGCCCTCGACTCTAACCTTTATGCAGCATTCTCAGACGGCATCCACCGCGTTTCGTTCGACAAAGTAGTAGACGTGATGAAGCACACCGGCCACGACATTCCTTCTCTTTACAAGGAGACAAGCGAAGGCGGACTGGCTAAGGGCTTTAATATCGTTAAGTGACAACATTAAGACTGCGGAGCGATGAACAAGCCATTAGCTTTATGTGTCATGCTGCTGGCGGCCATTGTGCCGCATGCGGCAAATGGTGGCAACGTAGAAGAGAATGTCGTTATCAGTCAACCTAAAATGGCAGACCAAGCAACTATATCTGAAACCGTCAAGGTAAACGAAGTTACGGTTACCTGTATCAGGGACAACAAGGCTGAGCGCACAATGCCGCTGAGTCTTTTTGGCGACATACCAGAAAGCCTTATAGACAGCCTTGGCATACGCAACGGCATCAAGTCGTCTGTTAATGCCATATTGGTCAAGACAGAAGGAGCAACAATACTGTTCGACACCGGACTCGGAAAGTCGGACAGCCAGTTGCTTAC